>Ga0209075_1000894_pt1 | contig 28834 bp, 32 predicted proteins | sample Stecom2011_FD_187523 | JGI IMG/M metagenome (GOLD analysis project Ga0209075, IMG submission 187523) | Agricultural soil microbial communities from Utah to study Nitrogen management - Steer compost 2011 (SPAdes) (version 2) | ecosystem: Environmental > Terrestrial > Soil > Agricultural land...
GGTGCTGGGGCTGGTCCTGCTGATCGTCAGTTCGCGCGTGCTGGTATGGGGGGCGGTCACCATTGCCCAGGCGCTGGGTGTCAGTGATCTGATCATCGGCCTGACCATTGTTGCGGTTGGCACGTCGCTGCCAGAGCTGGCCTCTGCCCTGGCCGCCGTCAAGAAAAATGAACACGATCTGATTCTGGGCAACATCCTGGGGTCAGGCATTTTCAATACCCTGGCCGTGGTGGGGCTGGCCGCTGCCATACAGCCACTTACAGTAGCTCCAGAGGTACTTTACCGGGACTGGACGCTGATGTTTGCGCTCACCCTGGCCTTGCTGCTGATGGGGTTTGGCGCTACCGGCTGGCGCAAACGGGTGTCGCGTCTGGACGGCGGCCTGCTCCTGCTCGCCTATGTCGGTTACACCGGCTACCTGTTCTCAACCGTGATTACCGGGTGACCGGCCTGGCGATGCGGAGGCTTACTCCGCCTCGCCATCCCCCAGCAACACCTCCAGCCGCTGCCGTACTTCGGCCATGATCTCCGGCAGATCCTCTTTGCTTTTACCCGCCGTTTCAATCGGTGCACCCACCCGCACATCAACCGGCTGGCCCAGATTAATCTCTGTGCTTCGGGCAGGCAGCACCTGATGAATGCCCCGGATGGCCACAGGTACAATCACAGCTTCGGTATCCAGGGCGAGGTGAAAGCATCCCTTCTTGAACGGCAGCAACTTGCCGTCCGGCGACCGCGTACCCTCGGGCGCGGCCCAGAGCACAATACCGCTCTCCATCATTGCCCGGGCCCGATCCAGATCCCGTACCGCATTGTACCGGTTGGAGCGATCGATTGACGGAAACTCCGCCGCCGCCATGGCCGGCCCCAGCAGCGGAATCCTGAACAGTTCTTTTTTGGCCAGCATGCGGATAGAGCCCGGCAAAGAAACAAAACTGACCGGAATATCATAGTGGCTGGCATGGGTGCTCATAATAATGTAGCGGCGGCCGTCGTTAAAATCGGGAACCTCCCCCCGCACGGTCAGACTGGCCCGGACCAGTTTCAGCAAAGCCAGTGACCATTCCCGGCAATATTTGTCGACAATCGGCCGGTCCAGCCGGCCAAACAGCGCCCGCAGCAAAACCAGCAGGGAGTACAGTGCAGTCAGCCCTACCGAGCCCAGCACAACCATAACGCGTCGCAGGACCGTGGCTGACTCGGTCAGGGGACTCAAATTCAGTCTTTTCATTAATAGTTACCTGTTCCAAAAGCTCCGGCGGAACAACGCCGGAATGGCTGGGGCGCATTATACCTGCCTGCACAGCCAGCTGAATAATATGTAATCGGTTGCCGAAACCTTAGCCTCTGCCTATAACTAGTAAGGAAATGGCCGGTCTTTGACGACATACCGGCACCGTCCTGCGATAACGCCAACAATAAGGAGACGGACCATGAGTCAGGAACAAGTACTGGATGAGCGCCTGAATAACCACGGGCTCGCAGACCCATCCCGGCGACGCCTGCTGGTGGGCAGCGCCGGAGCCATGGCGGCCGTCAGCCTGCTGGGCCTGAGCCCCCTCTCCCGCGCTGAAGAGCCTAAAACCTTACCGGAATACGCAGCCTGGAAAGACCGCAACGCGCTGATTGTTCACAGCGCCAATACCATGGAAACCGAAAGGGGGGCCATCGGTAACGGCGTGATCACACCCACCGGCCGACTGTTTGTCCGCAATAACCTGCCACCGCCACCCGCCGGCATCATTGAGAATGCAGACGCCTGGGAAGTCAGAATCGAAGGTGTCAGGAACCCCCGCACCCTAAGCCTGGGTGAACTGAAAACCATGGGCGTGACCACGGTCGCCTCGGTACTGCAATGCTCGGGTAACGGGCGGGCCTTCTTCCCCCATGGCGCCAGCGGCACCCAATGGACCGTAGGTGCAGCGGGCTGCGTGATGTGGACGGGTATTCCACTGAAAGACCTGGCAGACGCCCTTGGCGGCCTTGCTGAGAACGCCCGCTATATCACAGGCACCGGTGGAGAATCGCTGCCAGATGGCCTGGACCCCGCCAGCATTGTGGTGGAGCGCTCCATCCCCACCCGGGCCCTGGACAGCGCACTGCTGGCGTGGGAAATGAACGATGAGCCCCTTACCCGTGCCCATGGCGGGCCGTTGCGGCTGGTCGTGCCCGGTTATTACGGGGTAAACAACGTCAAGTACGTCAAAACCATCGCATTTACGGAGGAGCAGACCAACGCCAAGATCCAGACCTCCGGCTACCGGGTGCGGGAGGTTGGCAAATCAGGGTCACCCGACCAGCCCTCCATGTGGGAGATGAATGTCAAATCCTGGGTCACTGCGCCCCTGGAATCCGGGCGCGCGGGCCGGAATATGATTTACGGTGTGGCTTTTGGCGGCACGGTCGCGGTGGAGAAGGTGGAGGTGTCTACCGATGGCGGGAAATCCTGGCACCCGGCGCGGTTCCTGGGGCCGGATCTGGGGCCCTATGCCTGGCGGCCTTTCGTTCTCGCGGCGGATCTGCCGGCGGGAGAACACCGCATTGTGAGCCGGGCCACCGATGCCGAAGGCAATCGCCAGCCCGAAGGGCGCACAGAAAACGAGCGTGGCTACGGCCACAATGGCTGGAGCGACCACGGAGTGACGGTTACGCTCAGTTAAACCCACGGGGCCGGCAGGGCGCGCCGGCCTTACTGCCTCCGGAGATGTAACAGGATGCGTAGACACGCCGTATTGGCTGGTGCGCTGGGGTTACTCGCCAGCACCCCCGCTTTATCGGATGAGCTGGCACAAGGTAAAACCGTATTTATTCAGGAGGCGCAGCCCTCCTGCACCATTTGCCACAGCCTCGATGACGCCGGCTCAAGCGGCGCCATTGGTCCTGACCTTGATGAACTGAAGCCTTCCTACCAGCAGGTTCTGGCCGCAGTCACTACCGGGGTCGGCGTGATGCCATCGTTTGAGGCTTCTCTCACACAGGCCCAGATTCAGGCGGTGGCGCGCTATGTGAGCCAGGCCACCGGCGGCCCGCCGTAATCCCGAGAGCCCCGCAACCTCTTACTGGCCGGACTCATTAAAGCTGAGCGAGACCGAGTTGACGCAGTATCTCTGGCCAGTTGGCGGCGGGCCGTCCGGGAATACGTGGCCCTGATGACTGTCGCAACGGGCACAGCGGATTTCGGTGCGGACCATACCGTAACTGTTGTCATCCAGGTAACGGATGTGGGCAGGATCAAAAGGCTGAAAGAAGCTGGGCCAGCCGGTGCCGGACTCGAACTTGTCACCGGAGCTGAACAACGGCAGATCACACAACCGGCAGTGGTAAACTCCGGTTTTCTTGTTGTCCAGCAAGGTTCCGCAGAACGGAGGTTCGGTGCCCTGGTTCAGCAAGACCTGCTTTTCCTCTTCGCTCAGGCCCTGGGCCCGGGCTTCGATCTCTTCCGCGGTGAGTGGAGTCAGGTCATAGCCTGTCGATGATACGGTCATGGTTCTCTCCTCAGGCCAGGTCAGGATCATCCTGACGGAAATCGGGTTTCAGACGGTCGGGCCAGGCGGTTGCCAGCTTCGTCATTTTCGGCGCGGCCACGGCCATGATGTAGGGCTGGTAGGGGTTACGCGCGGCAAAGTTCTGGTGGTCGGCCTCAGCCAGGTAAAAAGCGGACAATGGCTCCAGCCGGGTGACCACCGGTGCGGAATACACGCCGGACTCATCCAGCTGCCGGATATAGTTTTCTACCAGCTGCTTCTGGGCGCTGTTCTCAAAAAAAACCGCTGAGCGATACTGGGTGCCGATATCATTGCCCTGCCGGTTGAGCTGGGTGGGATCGTGAGCCACGGAAAAAAATACCCGCAATAACTCACCGTAGCTGACCTGTTCCGGGCGGTAATAAACCGCCACCACCTCTGCATGGCCGGTGGCGCCTGAGCAAACCGCTTGGTAATTGGCGGTTTCGGCGGCACCGCCGGCATACCCAGACTCCACCCGGGTAACCCCTTCAACCGCCTGAAACACAGCTTCCACACACCAGAAGCAGCCCCCGGCCAGCACAATACGCGCTTCATCGCCGGTTTCCATCAGGTCCCCTTCGGGGGTGGGGAAGCGGCTGCGGGGCACGTTAAGGCCCGGGATAATGCAGCTTTCGGTCATAGTTCTACTCCAGTCTGGTTATACAGGACTATCCTCTCTATACGAGCATTGATCAGAAAAAGACACAACCGCAAGATAAAATTCTTCTGTTCCGGTTGCGCCCGCCCGGTAAGCCACCATAATGAAAGCAGGAGCCAGTGATAAGGTTCTGCTCGGCACCGGGAATCCAACATGACCGCTAAAGTCCGCGAACCCGAAGGTCAGGATGACCTTCTGAATTACCAGCTTAGCCTGCGGCTGGGCCCGGTCCACGCCCGCCAGCGACTGAGCATCGAACAGGAATCAGAAGCCCGGGTCCTGGGCCGGGACAGGCGTGGGTTCCATCTCGAAAACCTGACGACAGCCCCCGGGTTCATTCGCTTCTGCCTGAAAGCCGTGGGACTGTTCCAGCGCGCTCAGGCCAACAGCCGGCAACTGCGTACCGTCTATAACCGGTTTGTGGTACCGGCCCTGCCGCCAGCCTTCGAAGGCTTCCGCATACTCCACCTGACCGATCTCCACGTCGATATGGACGAGCAGAACCTTGAAGCCGTGATTCGGCAAATCAGCCCCCTGTCCTATGATCTGTGCGTGCTGACCGGGGACTACCGGCGACAGACCTGGGGGCCGGTACAACCCGCACTTGAGGGTATGGCACGACTAAGAGCCGGCATCCGTGGTGAGGCCTTTGCCGTGCTTGGTAATCACGACAGCATCCGGATGGTGCCGGCACTTGAGAATATGGGGTACAGACTGTTACTGAACGAAATGGTTCCGCTGGAGCGGCCTCACGCCACCCTCTATCTGGCCGGCGTGGACGATGCCCATTTCTACAAAGCCCATAACCTGCAACGGGCCGGTCAGGACATACCCGCGGGCGGCATCAGCCTGTTGCTGAGCCATACCCCCGAAATCTGGCGTGAATCTGCCCACGCGGGATACGATCTCTTTTTGTGCGGCCATACCCACGGAGGACAAATCTGTCTGCCTGGGGGCATCCCAGTGACCCTGGATGCAGATTGTCCGCGCAAGCTCGGAAACGGTTACTGGCGGGTAAACGGCATGCAGGGCTATACCTCGCCCGGGGCCGGCACTTCGGTATTGAACGTGCGCCTAAACTGCCCCCCCGAAGTCACCATACACACCCTCACCAGGGGACCGCACCCGGCCGGCTAGTGGGGCTGGCTGCGGATGCCCAGCCGGTAGAGCATGGGCGACACCCAGATATTTCCCAGGGCAAAGCACAGGGTAACCAGAATCACCTGCCAGATCGCCAGCGGCAACCACGCCCATGCCAGCAGCATGGGCAACAGGGCTTCGGGTAACTGGTCCAGACCAGGTGCCCGGGCACCGGCGCTGAACCCGCGCCGGCGCTTGATGAAACTGCTGATCAGGTCCCCAGTCAGCGCCAGCAGCCCGAACAGGCCACTGAATACCCAGCCAAGCCCCACCAAAGCGCCAAAAATCAGGCACGAAAGGGTGCCTGCCAGAACACCGCGCCAGGTTTTACTGCGGCCAAACAGCGGCCGGCCGTCCTGCCAGCAGCGCCCCCCGTCCACGGGCCAGGCGCCTCGCTCCCGGAGCAATCTCTCCACCAGCACCGGAGAACCGTTGGCCAGCACCAGCATGATGAACAGTTCCAGGGACAGCAGCACGGTTTACCTCCGAACACGGTGACTCAGGCGATGCCGCCACGAGTCAGCTTGAGCGGGTCCATCAGTTCTTCGAGGCGCTTGCGATCCAGCCCACTGCGCTCCTCGGCCACATCAATCACCGGACGCCCGGTGCTGTAGGCCTCCTTGGCGATCTCCGCCGCCAGCGTGTAACCGATCTCGAGGTTGAGGGCGGTCACCAGTACCGGGTTCCGGCCCACGCCGGCATTCAGGTTATCGGTGTTCACGGTAAAGCCCTGCATGGACTTGTCGGCCAGGATCGTGCTGGCGTTAGCCAGAAGCCCGATCATGTCCAGAAGGTTGGCACCCACCAGGGGCAACATCACGTTCAGCTGGAAATTACCTGACTGCCCTGCAATCGCCACGGCGTTATCCAGGCCCATCACCTGTGCACAGACCATGGCAACCGACTCCGGAATCACCGGGTTCACCTTGCCCGGCATGATGCTGCTGCCCGGCTGCAGTGCCGGCAGGCTGATTTCCGACAGGCCATGGATTGGGCCACTGTTCATCCACCGCAGATCGTTGGCGATTTTGCTCAGCACCACCGCCAGGCCCCGCAATTGCGCCGACAACGCCACCGGCGCATCCACCGCACTCTGGGCCACAAACTTGTGCTCCAGTGAGCGGAAGGCAAACCCACTGTTGATTTTCAGAAACTTGATAAACTGGTCGGCAAACTCAGAAGCAGCATTCACACCGGTGCCCACCGCGGTGCCACCCTGGGGCAGCGCGGCCAATTCATCAATCGCTGCTTCGATCCGTTTTTCGGCGGCGAGCAACTGCTTACGCCACGTGGCCAGCTCTTGCCCAAGTGTTACCGGCATCGCGTCCATCAGGTGGGTACGGCCGGTCTTGACCTGACCTGCCAGCTCCCCTTCCCGCTGGTAGATCACGCCCCGCAGGTGGGAAACCGCCGGCAGCAGCTGGTTCCTGACCGCCAGCACGGAGCTCACATGGATGGCCGTGGGGATCACATCGTTGGAACTCTGGCTCATGTTCACGTGGTCGTTGGGGTGCACCTCAACACCCTGCCTGCGCGCGATGGCCGCCACCACCTCATTGACGTTCATATTGGTGCTGGTACCAGAACCGGTCTGGTAACGATCAATCGGAAACTGGTCTGCAAACTCGCCCATGCTCAGCCGGCCACAGGCCTGAACGATGGCGTCCCGTATCGGCGGCTCCAACAGCCCGAGCGAGGCGTTGGCCTGGGCCACAGACCACTTCACCAGCACCACCGCCTGAATAAAGCCGGTGGGCATGGGCATCCCGCTGACCGGAAAATTGTTGATTGCCCGCTGGGTCTGGGCACCCCACAGCGCTTCTGAGGGCACCAGTACTTCACCGAGACTGTCCTGCTCCGTCCTGAATTCGCTCACCGTTATCTCCTTTGCCGCTGCAATGTGTATGGGTTCTATAATCTCAGGACCGGGCACGTTACTCAAAGGCCGCACGCCCGTCTGCCAGCGCAGGAGCAGCTATCGGGGGCCTGTCAGCCAGACCCCGAAACCCGGAGCCTCAGAAGAATCCGAGCGGGTTGATGTCGTAACTGGTCAGCATGCACTTGGTTTGCTGATAGTGTTCCAGCGCCATCTTATGGGTTTCCCGGCCTATCCCGGACTTCTTGTAACCACCAAACGCCGCATGGGCAGGATAGGCGTGATAGCAGTTCATCCATACCCGACCGGCCTGAATCGCCCGCCCCATCCGGTAAGCCCGGTTGGTATCGCGGGTCCAGACGCCGGCACCAAGACCAAACTCGGTATCATTGGCGATCGCCAGGGCTTCCTCCTCCGTCCTGAAGGTGGTCACACCCACCACCGGGCCAAAGATCTCTTCCTGGAACACCCGCATCTTATTATCGCCTTTAAGCAGGGTGGGCTGGATGTAGAAGCCGTTTTTGAACTCACCTTCGAGCTCCTCCCGCTCACCACCGATCAGCACTTCGGCACCTTCCTGACGGCCGATGTCCATGTACGACATGATCTTATCGAACTGCTCCTTGGAGGCCTGAGCCCCTACCTGAACCTCGGTATCCAGAGGATTGCCCCGTTTGATGGTCCTGGTACGCTCAAGCACCTTCTCCATGAAGGCCTCGTACATGTCTTCCTGCACCACCGCCCGGGACGGACAGGTGCACACTTCTCCCTGATTGAAGAACCCCAGCACCAGGCCTTCAACGCATTTGTCGACAAACTCGGGCTCTGCATCCATCACATCCGAAAAGTACAGGTTGGGCGATTTGCCCCCCAGCTCGACCGTCGACGGGATGATTGTTTCGGCGGCACACTTGAGAATGTGAGAGCCTACCGGGGTGGAGCCGGTAAAGGCGATCTTGGCAATGCGTTTACTCGTCGCCAGCGCATCACCGGCTTCGGCGCCGTAACCGTTGACGATATTGACCACACCGGGTGGCAGCAGGTCGCCGATGATTTCCATCAGGACCAGAATACTGGCGGGGGTCTGCTCGGCCGGCTTGAGCACCGTGCAATTGCCCGCGGCCAGACACGGAGCAAGCTTCCAGCTTGCCATCAGCAAAGGAAAGTTCCAGGGGATGATCTGGCCAACCACGCCCAGTGGCTCATGGAAATGGTAGGCCACGGTGTTGTGGTCGATCTCACCCATATGGCCTTCCTGGGCCCGGATGCAACCGGCAAAGTAGCGGAAGTGGTCTGCCGCCAGTGGGATATCGGCATTCAGGGTTTCGCGGACTGCCTTGCCGTTATCCCAGGTTTCCGCAACGGCCAGAGCCTCCAGGTTGGCTTCTATACGATCCGCGATCCTGAGCAGAATGTTGGCCCGTTCCATCACCGGGGTTTTACCCCAGGCCGGAGCTGCCTTGTGGGCCGCATCAAGGGCCAGGTCGATATCCTCTGCGGTCGACCGGGGCACCTCACAGATAACCGCGCCCGTTACCGGCGTAATGTTCTCAAAGTACTGGCCTTTTACCGGGGCAACCCATTCGCCACCGATATAATTCCCGTAACGGGATTTGAACGTGACCAGGGAACCTTCGGTTCCGGGCTGTTGATAGATCATGACACTCACCTCTGTGTTGTGGTTGCATCAAGGCAACGCACTCGTTTGTGCGCTCTCACAACTTTAAGGTAGACCCGATCCGGGACATTTTCAGGGGGAGTAAAAACGAATCTGACCATCCAATGGTCTTAGGTTCAATCAAACTGCTCCAGTTCCGCCACGCAGTCCTCAACAAACGCACCCGGATCGGCCATGATCGCAGCATCCGCCACCACCCCGAACTGTACCTGACCGGCGTAGCTGACGATGCTGATACCCAGGCCGATTTCGCCAGCCTGGGGTACCCAGAACATCTGCTCGGTAATGGCACAGCCTGCCAGGTAGCGCGTTTCCTGAGTGCCGGGCACATTCGAAACCACCGCCGAGGCTTTACGAAAAAACAGATCCGCCAGCGGCTTACGCGCCATTTCCGGCATCAGCGATGCGCACGCCGTCAGGCCCCACGCCAGGCCGGGCTGCCAGCTCTTTTTGAGTTTGCGGGTTTCATGCTTGATACGAAAAAGCCGCTCCGCGCTGCTGTACCCGTCCACCGGCAGCGGCACAAACACGGTGCCAAAGCAATTGCCCGGTTCTCCGTCCCCGGGCTTGATACCCTCGGGCAGGCGAGCCCGTATGTCGACCGGTACCGCCGCGTGCATAACGGCGCTATCCAGTTGCTCGGGGGTCATCCCCAGTCGGGGACGGACGGCCGCCGCCACACAGGCGAGCAAAACGTCATTAACCGAGGTATGGGTGGTGCGCGCGATCTGCCGGAACCGGTCCAGCGGCACCGGCTGCGACCACCGGCAGCTGCGCTGACCAGCCAGCGGCTGCCTGAGCTCAGACGGGGTATCTTCCTGCCCGCCCAGAAACGCCCCCAGCTCCTGCAGCGCCCGGGTACTCTGCTGTACCGCCCCGGCAGCCAGACGGTCCGCACCGGCGATCACCAGCCCCTGGTCTTCGGAAGCGCCTGCCGGGCTGTAACGCCCGAGCTGGTCCCCGAGCCAGAGCTGAGCGGTGTCCATCCAGCGGCCAAGCCGGGGCACTTCCGGAGCGCCGTACACGGCCGGGTACTGGCGCGGCGACGAAGGACACAGCTGGTCAAAAATGCCCATCAGGGATAAGCCATCGGCGTAACAGTGGTGCAGCCTCAGGAGCACAGCGGCACCCCCCTCGGCATTCGGTGCCAGCCAGAATTTCCACGCCGGCCGATACAACGGCAAAGGATCATTCAAACGCTCAGAAACCCAGTCCTGCAGCTGCTGCCGATCAAAACGGTCAAGCGCCACATCCAGGTGATGCGCCACATTAAACGTCGGGTCGTACTGCCAGTACCAGGCCGGCGCCTTCCAGACCGGCCGGCACCGAAAGCGCTCCCACGCCGTCCAGTACACGGCCAGAAATTCCCTCAGGCGCCCCGCCGTAAGGCCGTCTGCCCTCAGCATGATGCTGATCGTCATGGGGTTGTCTGGCTGTTCCAGCGCCAGCCAGGCTGAATCCGAAGGCAGCATGATATGCGATTGCTCTTGGTTCAAACCCGAAGTTCCCCAGTCAGTCAGTACACCAAAAAAGCCACTGCGGCATTGTGCCAGAGTCAACTGGTGGGCTCCATCCGGGGCCTGCGGCACGGCGTTACAAAAAGTTATAAGTTATTTACGCTACCTGCCTATACTCGCACTATAGCTTGATGCAATCGTTATAAATCGAACGACAGGCTGTCTGATTGGCCCCGGATCACCAAAAAACCGGGCACTGGCGCCACTAAACTCGCCGGCTGATCAGAGTACAACGTGTGTACCGGCTGCCTTATACCAATAACAGGTCTGACGTATAGCCGGGGGGGAGGTAAATGATGAAAGCCAGTCATGTACGCAAGCTGATCAAGCCTATTGATAATGTCTACACGGAAATGTTTTCCGGCCGGGTATTCCGGGTTGGCAAGGGAGCTGTCTCTGTGCGTAACCACAGCGGCGCCGCCGAACAGACCGTGATCGGCGTGCACGGCTTTCTGGAGAACCACTGCTACTTTACCCAGGCCTACGACGCGCCAACCACAGAGCTGATTCTGCTCACGTGCAGCAATTATCATATTCCGGTAAGCGGAGTGATCCCGGAAACCCCCTCGTGGGAAGTGGCCATCAAACACCTTGAGGGCACCATCGAATACGACGCCTGCATCCTCAATCAGGCGCTGCAAAACCTTCCCACCACCCGCCGCATCCGCCTTCACGGCCACTCCAGAGGTGGCGCCGTGATCCTGGAAGCCATCCGGCAGTGGCCGGAGTTGTACGAAGATGTCGAACTGGTGCTCGAAGCCCCTGTCCTGCCCCGGGGCAAGCTGCACGGTCTGGTCACCACCTTGCTGGAGCCGGTCAGTCACGGCATGTGGCCCTGGCTGATCCGCCTGATCAACAGTGCCCCGCAGTCTGCCTACGGCCAGACATTTTTCGGCAAGATGAACCCGCGCAAACGCCAGCTGCTGGGCAAGCTGTTCTACGCCACCAAGGATCACCTCACCATTGTCCGTAATATCGAGAACATCATGGAGTGGATGGCGCGCACCGACACCTCGGTCTATCAGCATGTACGGCACGGCACCTTCCTGATCCCGGCCACCGACCGTATTCTTGACCGCACCGCCATGCTGGCCAGCGCGCGCACCAGCCCCACCAGCATGCGCATCGTCGAAACCCAGGCTCCCAGCCACTTCATTACCCTGGACAGCAAGGAATGGGTGCCAGGCTTCGAAACCCTGCCAGCGGCGGCCCATAACTGAGGGCTGTCCGATAGCAGGTGCGCCAGGTTCCAGGCTCCGTTAAACTGGGCGGTTTATGGTCCAGTTTAACGGAGCCTGGTATGTATCGTGAGCGCCTGGTCGCAACGGATGTGCACACAGCAAACGCCCACAACCTCAAACGCCGGTTACTGGAATACCATGATTTCCGGAAACTCACGCAGACCAGCTCCCTGCTGGACGAGGTACGCCAGCTGGCCGACTGGCAGGCATCCCGGCTCAAAGCTACCCATCAGGACCTGTATCGCCACCCGGCTCTTCACGCCGGCCTGGAGTTCCTGCTGACCGACCTTTACGCCCCCGCCGGCATGACCCGCCGGGACGACAACATCGACCGCATTTTTCCACGCATGGTGGCGTGGCTGCCTGACCGTCTGCTGGGCACCTTTGCCGGCCTGGTGGAACTGAACCTGATTACCCAGCGCCTGGACCTGGAGCTGGCCCGGTGGTTTGTGAGCCACAACCTGGATACCGGACAGATTACGGTCGAAAACTGGTGCGAAGGCTATCGCGCCAGCAGCCCTCCCGGCGCCCGCAACCGCCAGCTGGAGCTGGTGGATACCACCGGCCGCCAACTGGACCGCTACGTACGCAACCGGACGCTGGGCTGGCTGCTGTCAATGACCCGCAGCCCCGCCGACCTGGCCGAACTGGGGGACCTCCATCGTTTTATCCACCGGGGCTACAGCGCATTCCGGAAGATGGACAAGGTGGAGACGCTGATCGACCGGCTGATCCGGCGGGAACGGCTGATCATGAAGAACATACTGGCCGGCCACCCGGAGCCCTTCACGCTTCCGGGCGACTTCTAGGGCGCTCAGGCTTTAATGACCTGGTCAAGCTGGGAATGGATTTCCTGCTCAATCCGGGATTTGAACGGGCGTAGCATCAGGCCCAGCTCAAGGCGGATATGCAGGTCGTTCTGATGGATATCCAGTTGGCCCTTTACGCCACTGCGCCGGAACTTCAGCTGGTCACCTTCCCAGTGATAATTCACATCAAACTGCCGGGACAGATCCCGGGCCAGAGTTTCGGCGGCTTCACGGGCATGCGCGGTATCAAGGGAATGGGCTCGGCGGATATCAATGACAGACATGAATCAGTTTTCTCGATGATTTAGAAACGGTTTAACAGTGTAAGCCGGCAATAAACTTGTAGCCAACCCCTCAAAGGTTAGAATACGGGATTCATATTCTCACAGGATCAACCCCCATGAGCGACCAGCAAGCACCGGGTACCCAAAGCAACGGCCAGGACGATGTTACCCATTTCGGCTTTCGCAATGTACCCAAAAGCCAGAAAGCCGGTCAGGTGGCCCAGGTTTTTCACAGTGTGGCCGGCAAATATGACCTCATGAACGACCTGATGTCCATGGGCATTCACCGGCTGTGGAAACGCTTTACCATCGAGCTCAGCGGCGTGCGTCCGGGCCATCAGGTACTCGACATTGCCGGCGGTACCGGCGACCTGACCATGAAATTTTCCGACCTGGTTGGCCCCGCCGGCAAGGTCGTGCTGGCCGACATCAATGCCTCCATGCTTCAGGTTGGCCGGAGCCGTCTGACCGACCGGGGCTATGCCGGCAACATAGAGTACGTGCAGGCAGACGCCGAACACCTGCCGTTCCCGGACAACAACTTCAACGCTGTGTCCATCGCTTTTGGCCTGCGCAACGTCACCGACAAGGATCAGGCCTTGCGGGATATGACCCGGGTGCTGAAACCCGGCGGCAAACTGATGGTGCTGGAGTTCTCCAAGCCCACCAACCCGCTGTTGAGCAAGGCTTATGACACCTACTCGTTCACGGCCCTGCCACTGATGGGCCAGCTGATTGCCGGTGACAGCGAAAGCTACAAGTACCTGGCCGAATCCATCCGCATGCATCCGGATCAGGAGACGCTCAAGGGCATGATGGAAGACGCCGGCCTGGTCAACTGCAAGTATTACAACATGACCGGCGGTATCGTCGCCCTGCATGTAGGAATCAAACCCTGATGTTTCCCGGCCCCACCCTGTTGTCCGCCATCAGCGCTGTCCTCGAAAGCGCTCTGAACCGGGCACTGGAGCTGGACCCGGCAGGCCGGCAGGCCCTGCTGAACGCACTCGGCGGCCCGGTCCGGTTTACCGTTACAGCGCCGGCCATTTTACACTGGACCCTCGCCCGCGCCGGCGAACATGTCCAGGTGCGCAGCCAACCCGAAGACGAGCCGGCGCTGACCATCAGGGGCCGTCCGCTGGCGTTTGCAGCCCTGGCCCTCGGCGATGACCGGGTATTTGCAGACGAACGCCTGCAGGTGGTGGGCGACACAGCCCTTGCCCACCAGTTTCAGCAAGCCCTCAGCCAGCTCCAGCCCGACTGGGAAGCCGCCATGGCCCGCCATCTCGGCGATGTGCCCGCCCACTTCCTGGGCCAGCGGTTGCGGACCGCGGCCCGATGGAGCCGGCAGGTGGTGCTGACCATGAACGCCAACGTCGAAGAGTACCTGCACGAAGAAAGTCGTGCCCTGCCCGGGCGGCGGGAACTGGAGGCAACGTTCTCCGCGATCGACGAGCTGAATCTGCGTACTGAACGGCTTGAGGCCCGACTGAACCTGCTGGCCTCGCCAGACCGTAACCACGATACGGAGCCAATGTGACCCGCTTGCAACGCCTGTTCCGAATTGCCTGGGTATTCTGCCGTTACCGCCTGGATACCTTCCTGCCGCTGGCCGAACTGCCCACCCCGCTCAAGGTGTTTTTCCTGCTGGCCCCCTGGCACCTGTTCCCGAAACCCAAACTGAGCCGCGGCGACCGCTTGCGCCTGGCCCTGGAAGAGCTGGGGCCGGTGTTTGTGAAATTTGGCCAGATTCTGTCAACCCGCCGGGACCTGCTGCCCGACGACATGGCCGAAGCCCTGAAGCAGCTTCAGGACCGCGTGCCCCCCTTCTCCAGCGCGCAGGCCCGCACCATTATCGAAACGTCTCTGGGGGCGCCGGTTTCCGAACTGTTTGCCGAGTTCGGTACCGATCCCATGGCGTCCGCGTCGGTAGCCCAGGTGCATGCCGCCACTCTGCCCAATGGCCAGAAAGTCGTGGTCAAGGTCCTGCGCCCCGGTATTGAGAAGGTCATCCGCCAGGATCTGGCCCTGATGTACCTGATGGCGAGTCTGCTCGAGAAATACTGGTCTGAGGGCAAACGCCTGCGCCCGGTGGATGTGGTGGCCGACTATGACGCCACCATCCACGACGAGCTGGACCTGCAGAGAGAGGCGGCCAATGCCAGTCAGTTGCGCCGCAACTTCGAGAACTCACCGCTGATCTATATCCCCTTCATCGACTGGGATTACACCCGCAAATCGGTGCTGGTGATGGAACGCATACACGGTATTCCGATTGCCGACGTGGACCGCCTCAAAGCCGCCGGGGTCAACATGAAAGTGCTGGCCGAAAAAGGCGTCGAGATCTTCTTTACCCAGGTGTTCCGGGACAGTTTTTTCCACGCCGACATGCACCCCGGTAACATTTTCGTGGATGTCAGCAACCCGGCTGACCCAAAATACATTGCCATCGATTTTGGCATCGTCGGTACCCTGGCCCCGGATGACCAAAGCTACCTGGCCCGCAACCTGCTGGCGTTCTTCCGACGCGATTACCGTCAGGTAGCCCAGCTCCATATCCAGTCGGGCTGGGTGCCGCCAGACACCCGGGTAAATGAATTCGAGGCGGCAATCCGCACGGTGTGCGAGCCAATCTTTGAGCGGCCGCTGAAAGACATCTCCTTTGGCCACTTTCTGCTCCGGCTGTTCCAGACCGCACGCCGGTTCAACATGGAAGTTCAGCCACAGCTGGTGCTGTTGCAGAAAACCCTGCTCAACGTTGAAGGCCTGGGCCGCCAGCTGTATCCGGATCTGGACCTGTGGAGCACCGCGCAACCTTACCTTGAGGAGTGGATGCGCAGCCGCATCGGCCCCGGCGGCCTGATCAGGACCCTGCAAACCCACATGCCTTCCTGGCTGGAGCAGTCTCCGGAGATGCCTCAGCTGGTACACGATGCCTTGCTCCGGATGCGCGGCAGTGGTCCGGCGGCAGACCAGCATCAGATGATTCTGGCGCGCCTGGACGAACAACAGAAGCGCCGCGAACGTCGCCGGCGCTACAGTCTGGTCGCCGGGGTACTGGTGGTCGTGGCTCTGGCGGCCAGCCAGCCGGCGGCGCAACAACTGGCAGCCGACCTGCCCGCCTGGAGCTGGGCCTTACTCGCTCTCGCGGCAGCCATCACGCTGCGCAGCGATCGCTGAACAACCGACATCGCAGGATTCATACAAATGCAAGATTCTCCCGCTACCGTTTCTCAGCCCGACTGGCTGAACGAGATCAAGTGGACCGACGATGGCCTGGTGCCGGCTATTGCCCAGGACGCCGATAACGGCGATATCCTGATGATGGCCTGGATGAACCGGCAGTCACTGGCTCTGACCGTTGGCGAGGGGCAGGCGGTATACTGGTCCCGCTCCCGGGGTAAACTGTGGCGTAAGGGCGAAAGCTCGGGACATCAGCAGATTGTCCGGGACATCCGGCTCGATTGCGACGCGGATGTAATCCTGCTGAAAGTTGAGCAAAAAGGTGGTATTGCCTGTCATACCGGCAGGCGCAGCTGCTTTTACCGAACACTGAAAGATGGCCGCTGGGAAAGCGTAGAGCCTGTGCTCAAAGATCCCTCGGCCATCTACCACAGCCGCTAAGGAGCCAACACCGTGAATGATGTACTGGAACGCCTTGCACAGGTACTGGAGGCCCGCAAGGGCGCAGACCCCGACACCTCCTATGTCGCCAGTCTGCACGCCAAAGGGCTAAACAAGATCCTGGAGAAGGTGGGCGAAGAGTGCACTGAAACTCTGTTGGCGGCCAAGGATGCCGAGCATTCAGGCCAGACCCGGGATGTGGTTTACGAAACCGCGGATCTGTGGTTCCACAGCCTGGTGATGCTGTCTAACCTGGGCCTGGGGCCAAAGGATATTCTGGACGAACTGGCAAACCGGTTTGACCTGTCGGGACTGGAAGAAAAAGCGTCACGGTCGTCCTGAAGGGAGTACCCCTAACGGGGATTTCCGCGAAGGGAGATCGATGGCGTACAATGAAACGCAACAGCAACAACTGAATGAGGATCCCTCATGGGCATCAGTATCTGGCAACTCCTTATCGTACTTGGCATCGTTATCCTGTTGTTCGGAACCAAAAAACTGCGCAACATCGGCTCCGACCTGGGCGGCGCCATCCGGGGCTTCAAGAAGTCCATGAATGACGAGGAGGCAAATCCGGCCCCGCAGGACAACCTGGAGAGCAGTCAGGCAGAGGCCGCGGCCACAGAAGAGAAAGCCAAAGAGAAACAGAGCTGAGTAACACCTGAATGTTCGATATCGGCTTTCTTGAGCTGCTGATTTGCGGCATCATCGCGCTTCTGGTACTGGGCCCGGAGCGCCTGCCCGGGGCTGCCCGTACAGCTGGCCGCTGGATTGGCGGTGCCCGGCGTATGGTGCGCCAGTTTACTGATGAACTGGACCGTGAACTGAAAGCCGAAGAGCTGCGCAAGGAGCTCAGTAAAGCCGGTGATATCGGGCTGGAAGACGTGGAAAAAACCGTCAAGGATGCCTTGGGCGAAGCCAAAAAGTACGAACATATGATCCTCAGCGACAAGCCCAGGCCAGCCCCGGCTACCCGCCGGGTGCCGCCGACAGAAGACAGGCCACAGCCGTCGTCCGAACCCGACGCCCCTTCTGAGAGTTCACCGGACCAACGTTCATGAATGCCAACCCTGAAGGCAACCAGGCATCGTCTGAGCAAAAGGAAATGCCCCTCATCGAGCACCTGCTCGAGTTGCGCAACCGGCTGCTGAAAATGGTTCTTGCCGTTGTCATCTGCTTTGCCTGCATTTACCCCTTTGCCAATGAACTTTATCTGCTGATATCACAGCCGCTGAGGGAGCTGCTGCCGGTCGGCCAGATGATGATCGCTACCGACATCACCTCGCCGTTCTTTGCACCACTCAAACTGGCCCTGGTACTTGCGGTGTTTGCCGCCATCCCGGTCATTCTTTACCAGCTCTGGAGCTTTGTTGCCCCGGGCCTGTATGCCCATGAAAAACGCCTGGCTTTCCCGCTGCTGTTCACCTCGGTGATCCTGTTCTATGCCGGTGCTGCGTTTGCTTATTTTGTCGTCTTCCCTCTGGTGTTCGGTTTTTTTACCGCCATCGGGCCGGACGGCATCGTCGAACTGCCAGACATCAGCAGCTATCTCAACTTTGTCCTGAAGATGTTCTTTGCCTTCGGGGTGGCTTTTGAGATCCCGATTGCCACGGTACTGCTGATACTCAGCGGTGCCACCACGCCTCAGGACCTCGCCGCCAAACGGCCTTATGTGGTGGTAGGCTGCTTTATCATCGGCATGCTGCTGACACCGCCGGACATCATCTCCCAGACCCTGCTGGCAGTGCCCATGTGGATTCTGTTCGAGTTTGGCATCATTTTCGGACGCCTGGCTTATCGTGACCGCGCGGAGTCGGCCGGAGACGAGCCCGGCATCGGATGAATCTTGCCCTGTTGTCTGATCAGGATTTTACCGGCCCGGACCGGGCCTGCCTGCGGGGCCGGCGTCTGGCGCATCTGCGCACCGTACTCAAAGCGGCGGAAGGCGACCGCCTGCCCGTAGGCCGCGTCAATGGTCTGATGGGTTACGGGGAGATACTGGAACTCACCGACGAGCACGCCGAACTCCGGGTGGCGCTGGACCAGAGCCCACCCCCGCCCCTGCCGCTTACCCTGATCCTCGCCATGCCCCGGCCCAAGATGTTTCGCCGGGTGCTGCAAACCTGTGCCTCGCTGGGGGTCAAGGAGATCTGGCTGATCAACAGCTACAAGGTCGAGAAGAGCTTCTGGCAAACACCCTGGCTGTCGGATGACCACTTGCGGGAAAACCTGGCCCTGGGGCTTGAGCAGGCCAAAGACACGCTCATGCCGCAGGTGCACATCCGCAAGCTGTTCAAACCCTTTGTGGAAGATGAATTACCGGCCCTGGTGGCCGGCAAGCGGGCGCTGGTGGCACATCCCGGCGAGGCCGCGCCCTGCCCCACGCACCTGCAGGAGCCGGCAGCACTGTGCATCGGCCCGGAAGGCGGATTTACCGGGTACGAAGTCGGCAAACTCGAAGCGGCCGGCTGCCAGAGTGTGCATCTTGGCCCCCGCATCCTGCGGGTGGAAACCGCGGTACCGGTGCTGGTCAGCCGGCTGTTTGACCTGTGCGGATGACACGCGGATAAAAAAAGCTAGGGCCGGATCCCCATCGCCTGGGCAGCGATCCGGTTTTTCAGCGGGCTGACGCCATTGAGCCAGCGCATGCCGGTATTCCTGAGCCAGCGTACCGGCAGCTCATCCCGGGCGAAGAGCTGTTTGAATCCCTCCATCGCAGCCATCATCACCAGGTTCTCGCCTTTGCGGCGACGCTGGTAGCGGGCCAGAACCAGCCCGTTATCCGGTGCCAGACCCTGACCGCGGGCGCGCTCAAGCTCATCAAGTAACGCCCGGATATCACCATAGCCCAGGTTGGCTCCCTGCCCCGCCAGCGGATGGATGGTATGGGCCGCATCACCCACCAGCACCAGACCATCGGTTACGTAATCCTTTGCGTGGCGCTGGCGCAGGGGGAACGCGAACCGGCGTGACACTTCAAGCACCGGCCCAAGCTGTTGCTCAATGGCGGCCTCAAGGGCGCGCCGGAAGCGGTCGGTATCCAGCGCCATCAGCCGCCGGGCTTCCAGGGTGTCCTGGGACCAGACCACCGAACAATAGTATTCACTGCCCTCGTCATCATGCAGCGGCAGAAACGCCAGCGGGCCGGTCGGCAGAAAGTTCTGCCAGGCGGTATGGCGATGACTCTCCCCGGTGCGCACGGTGCAGACGATGGCCTGCTGATCGTAATCCCACTCCCGGGTTGCCAGGCCGCTCCACTGACGCAGGCGGGACAGCCCACCGTCGGCGCCGACAACCAGAGACGCGCGCAGGCGCCGGCCGTCTTCCAGCTCGAGGCCAGCGCTCCGGCTCCAGCCTTTCACCCGCACACCGTCGAGTACCTTCACCTGGCTCGCAGCCAGGCTCTGAAACAGCGCCCGCACCACATGCCGGTTCTCGACGATGGTACCCAGGCTGGAGGCGTGCAACTCGGCCGCATCAAAATGGATACGGCCCGTGCCGTCACCGTCCCACACGGTCATTTTCCGGTAATCGCAGTGCCGGCCGGTCTGAATTTTCTGCCACACCCCCAGTTCCGCCAGCAACTGCTGGCTGGCCAGAGAAATCGCACTGACTCTGGGCTCAAAGTCGTCAACACCCAACGCCGGTTGCGGAGCAGCCAGCAGCGATGCCGCGCTGGCACTCTCCACCAGCCCCACCTGCCAGCCCTGACGCGACAGACCAAGCGCCAACGCCGAGCCGATCATGCCGGCACCGACCACAAGAATATCGAACACCTGTTCCTGAGGCTCACTGGTCATTGCCATCGTCCTCCTGCTGGTAACGCCCGGGGACCGGAAGCACCGGCTTTCGGCCACCCGTTCCCATGGCTTTGCGGGCAAACCAGTGTTTGGCGGCGGGCAACAGATCCAGCCCCACCAGACCGGCATCCCGGGCGGCGACCACCGGTGCCGGCGCCTGCGCAAAGACCCGGATAAGCGAGTCCGAGAACCGCACAGTCTGTTGCCAGTCCTGCCGGTGCAGACGCTGGTATTCACCAAGGACCCTGAGATCACCGGGCCCGACGCCCGCATCAACGGCCCTGCGAAGTTGCTCAACCAGCGTCATCAGCCCTCGCAATGCCAGGTTAAAGCCTTGTCCGGCTACCGGGTGCAGGGCATGGGCCGCATTCCCCACCAGCACAACGCCGGGCCGGACGATTTCATCCACCGTTACCAGTTTAAGCGGGTAATGGTGGCACTGGCCGATCCGGGTAAACCGGCCCAGCCGCCAGCCAAAGCGGGCCTGAAGCTGACGGCATTTATCCTCATCAGACGCGGCCAGCACCTGCTCCAGGGCGTCGTCAGCCAGCGTCCAGATCAACGCAGACTCATGTCCGGCCCGCGCCGGTGAACCGTGAGGCAGGAGTGCCATGGGGCCGGCATCGGTAAAGCGCTCATACGCGGTAAACTGGTGCGGCTCGCTGGTAGAGACCGTCGCGATCAGTGCGTTCTGCTGATAATCCTCAATCCGGGGCACGAAACCCAGGGCCTCGCGCAGACCGGAGCGGCCGCCATCGGCGACCACCAGGCAGCGGGCGGTCAGTGTCTGTTCCCGGCCATCCTGTTTTAACCTGACCTCAACCCCGCCGGGCCGGGGCGTCATGCCGGTCACTTCTGCCGGCGCCCGCCAGCGCACGCTGGTCTGGGCCAGAGCCCGCATCAGGCACAGCCCCATCCAGCGGTTATCGGCAACATAGCCCAGCGCCGCCTGTTTATGGTCGGCGGCACTCAGCCGGGTAGCCCCGAAACGCCCGCGGTCAGACACATGAATGTTCCGGATCGGTGTGGCGTGGGCTGCCAGGGTCTGCCACAGGCCCAGCTCTTCAAAAATCTGCCGGGAGCCCCAGGCCAGCGCGGTAGAACGGGCGTCGTAACTGGGCTGATAATCCTCCGGCAGTGCCTCGGGCGAGAGCGGAAAGCCCTCAGCCACCGTGACCCTGAGCTCAGGGACCACCCGGGCCAGTGCCAGCGCCAGGGTGGCACCCGCCAGGCCGCCACCGGCAATCATCAGATCGGTATCCATCGGGGGGTTGCTCACCAGCTCAGTCCGCCATCAGGGCTTCAATGTCCGCCACGGTTTTCGGTACCTGGTCAGTCAGTACCCGGCAGCCGTCTCTGGTCACCACCACATCGTCTTCAATCCGGATGCCAATACCGCGCCACCGCTCCTCAACCTCGTTGTTATCCGGCGCAATATACAGGCCCGGCTCAACAGTCAGCACCATGCCCGGTTCCAGAACCCGCCACTGGTCGTCCACCTTGTAGTCGCCGACGTCGTGGACGTCCAGGCCAAGCCAGTGGCCAGTGCGGTGCATGAAGAACGGCCGGTAGGCTTCGGTCACAAGCACTTCGTCCAGGCTGCCCGAGAGCAGGCCAAGGTCAATCAGCCCCTGGCTGAGAACCCTGAGCGCCGCCTCATGGGAATGGTTCCAGTGATTGCCCGGCCGCACCGCCTCGATAGCCGCATACTGGGCTTCAAGCACGACGTTATACAGCGCCGCCTGCTCCGGACTGAATTTGCCGCTGACCGGAAAGGTACGGGTGATGTCGGAGGCGTAGCATTCGAGCTCACACCCGGCATCGATCAGCACCAGGTCGCCGTCTTTGAGCGGCGCCCGGTTCTCAATGTAATGCAGGATGCAGCCGTTGGCGCCGCTGCCGACAATCGACGGATAAGCGGTTGAGCGGGCCCCGTGCGCCATAAATGTGTGGATCAGTTCGGCCTCCAGGTGGTACTCGAAGCCTCCCCGGCGGGCCCGCTTCATCGTCCGGCAATGAGCCTCGGCACTGATCTCTCCGGCTTTCGCCATCACCTTGATCTCGGCCGCACTCTTGTACAGGCGCATATCGTGCAGCAGGTGCTCCAGGGCCACCAGTTCACCCGGTGGGTGGGCTCCGGCCCGTACTTTGGCGCGAATAACCTTGAGCCAGTCCATTACCCGGGTGTCAAAGGCGGGGTCTTTACCCAGCGGATAATAAACGCGGCTCCGGCCTTCGATCATACCCGGCAGTATGTCGTCGATATCCGCAATCGGGAAGGCATCGTCCATGCCGTAGTGCTCAATCGCCCCTTCAGGCCCCACCAGGAACCCGTCCCACAGCTCTTTCTCAGGGTTGCGTTCTTTACAGAACAACACCGCCTCGCCATGCTCCCGCCCGGGGATCAGCGCCAGTACCGCCTCAGGTTCGCCAAAGCCGGTCAGGTAATGAAAGTCACTGTCCTGCCGGAAGGGATGGAGCACATCACGGTTACGAACACGCTCCGGCGCAGCGGGCAGGATGGCTATGCTGTCGGGTGCCATCCGCTCCATCAGCTTGCGGCGGCGTTCAGCAAACTCTTTCATCGGGATCATCGGGGCCATGCTCTCTCCTGGTCAGTGCAGGGTTCGGGTTGCGCCGGCCGGTTTTTCCGGCTCATTGAATTCGGTAAACACCGCCAGCGCACCCAGGCGCACGTATTCGGTGATTTCCAGCAGTTGTTGCTCGCTCTCGTCATCAGACTCCTCGTCTTCAGACAGCTGGCTGATGGCCACCATATCCTCGATCAGTTCCCGGATCTCTTCGGGCGCCTGGCCCAAGGCAGCGCCGGCAGCCAGAGCCATGCCTTCGAGGAACCCTCGCACCCAGGCAATCAGCGCTTCCAGGCGCTGCTCGATGGCGTAGTCGTCATCCGGCAGCAGGGGCTGGAACGTCATGTCGCTGGACTGCAGCCGGGCCAGTGTTTTTCTGTAGGCCTCGTTCATGAACGGAACCAGGTCTGAGGACTCTTCCATTGCCTGCTCACCCAGCCCCATATGCTCGCACACCATCGTCAGCCATTGCGGCTCTCCGATACGGGTGCCGGCAGCAAGCTGTCCACACAGGATGCCGTGTAGCTCGGAGGGGTGGCTAAAGGCTTTGTGGGCCGTAAAAACGTTAGCCCAGCGCTCGAATTCGGCCGCCCGGGCCGGACCTGAAGTATCGGTTTCAGACATGAAACAGCCGGTTCCTGTGTCGGGGGAGCACGCCGGGCTGGTCGCCGGCTGCTCCGTCAGTTTGAAGCCTCTATCCTAGCATTACCGGGCAGGGCTGGCACGGCCCGGGTGAGCACCGAGGGTGACCGGCGTCACGTCAGCCTCGCCATGACAGCGTCGTAAATTGACCGCTCTGGTACGGGCACTTATAGTTACCGACATCCGAATTACTCAGATTGGGCACGTCATGGAACAGTCCGAAATAAAAGCATTGGCGGACAAGCTGGAGCAGCTGATTGATCGCTGCAAAAAGCTCGAGAAGGATAACGCGTTGCTGCGTGAACTCCAGGACGACCTTACCCGGGAGCGCGCTCAGCTGATGCACAAGAACGATCTTGCCAAAACCAAGATTGAAGCCATGATCGGCCGCCTCAGAGCCCTGGAGCAGCATTAATGTCACAACCATCAACCACCGTTGAAGTCAGGATTCTGGATAAGGAATACCTGGTGGCCTGCCCCCGGGAAGAACAGGAAGCCCTGTTGCGGGCCGCTCGTCACCTTGATACCAAAATGCGCGAGATCCGCGCCAGCGGCAAGGTGTTCGGCACCGAGCGCATTGCCGTGATGGCGGCGCTGAACATTACCCATCAACTGCTGGAGCAGGACAGCATGTCCGACGCCACCAGCAGCATTCTGAAAGCGATGAACCATCGCCTGGATGAAGCGCTCGGAGGCCCCGCCAACAGCTGATGGGAAAAGGGCTTGCAATCGGCCCCGGCCTTGGGCCTATAATGGTCCCAACTTCCTGGGCTGTTCGCTGGTCGGGTACGTCCTCGAGCCGATGCGCACTACCCAGGTGGCCACTTCAGGGCATTGTGAGCACGTCCCCAACGGGGAAAGCCTGATATGTCACAGCGGCCACCGACCTTGAACTCTGGGTTCAAGGGCTACATCCGATAACGGCAGCCCGGGAAGCTTTATTTTGACGCAGTTGCATCCTCCCCAGCCATTTGAGTCCCAGCCAGACAGTCTTCCCCGCAGCGAACTCCGGGCCCATCTGCGCCGGCAACGCCGCGCCTTAAGCGCTGAACACCAGGCCTGCGCCTCCGAGCAACTGGCGATCAACCTGTTGAGGCACCCCAACCTGCTCCGGGCCCGCCACATTGGCATTTATCTTGCGAACGATGGCGAGATCGACCCCGGGCTGTACGTTCACCTGGCGCGCCAAAGGCACATCCGGTTTTACCTGCCTGTCCTGCACCCGATCTATTCCGGCAAACTGGTGTTCAGCCCCTACGCTCCGGACACCCCTCTGCGGCCCAATCGTTTCGGCATACCGGAACCCGCCTTTCCGCGCTCCCGGCATCGCCCCGCCTGGGCTCTGGATGCGGTGCTGTTCCCGTTGGTGGGGTTTGATGAGGACGGTGGAAGATTAGGAATGGGCGGAGGCTTTTACGATCGGACCTTTGCCTTCAGCCGAATCCGGCCGGCCATGGCACCCAAGCTGATCGGACTGGCCCACGAGCTTCAGAAAGTCACGGCACTGCCCGTTGAACCCTGGGATATCCCGCTACACGGAGTGGTCACAGACAAGGCCTGTTACCGGTTCAGACCCTGACTGGCAGGCTGGACGTAGCCGGACAACGGCAGGTCACGCACAGAGCGTTTGTCTTCAGAGGCCTGGAGGGTGGTAAAACCGGTAACGATGAGGCCAGCCGCAAAGATAAGCACTATCGTGCGGATAATATCTGGTTTGCCTCTCATCACAGGTTATCCCGTCTCATCTTGCTTTAAATGGCTGGAAAATCAGGTGGCTATTCCCGGGTCCGAGAATTAGACGAAAGACTAACACGCAACCCTGATTTTACAATTCATGACAGGTTACGATTTGGTAAGAATCCGGGCCCGAGCACACCGGGCCCTACCCCTCACCGGCCGTTACCCGCTCCCAGAAACAGCCGGTAGGCTTCGTTGTCAGTCACGTTTTCGTAGCGGAACCCGACCTTTTCGAGCATCGCCTCAAATTCGGGCAGTTCCGGGTCGTTCACGTGAGCGCCAAGCAGTACACGGCTGTAGGCTGCCCCGTGGTTGCGGTAGTGGAACAACGAAATATTCCAGCGTGTCCCCAGCGACATCAAAAACTTGAGCAGGGCACCCGGGCGCTCGGGAAACTCGAACTGATAGATGGCTTCTTTGCTCACCGAGGGCGCGTGGCCCCCGACCATGTGGCGAATATGCTGCTTGGCCACATCGCTATCGGTCAGATCTATCACCGAATAACCTTTTTCCCGCAACTCCTGCACCAGCTCTTCCCGGCCCAGGCCGCCAGCCTGGATCTGGATACCTACAAAGATGACCGCATCCTTCTGATCCGCATAACGGTAGTTGAACTCGGTAATACTGCGTTTGTGCAGGGCATTAATGAAGGTTTTGAACGCGCCCGGCTTTTCCGGAATGGTTACCGCCAGTATCGCCTCCCGCTTTTCACCAATCTCGGTACGCTCAGAGATATAGCGCAGGCGGTCAAAGTTCATGTTTGCGCCGCTGAGCACCCCGGCAAGGTTTTCGCCCTCAACCTGTTCCCGCTCAATGTATTTCTTGATCCCGGCAACTGACAGGGCGCCGGCCGGCTCGGCAATGGAGCGGGTGTCTTCGAAGACATCCTTGATGGCCGCACAGATCTCATCGGTACTCACCGTGATGACTTCGTCGACCGTATCCTTACAGACATCCCACGGCTCCTGCCCGATCTGCCTGACCGCCACCCCATCGGCAAAAATCCCGACTTCGTCCAGGGTAACCGGCTCACCGGCCGCCAGAGCCGCCTGCAGGCAATTGGAATCCTCCGGCTCGACTCCGATGACTTTGACGTCCGGGCGCAGATACTTGATGTACGCCGCCATGCCGGCAATCAGGCCTCCGCCCCCCACCGGGATAAATACTGCATGCAGGGGCTGGGAAAACTGCCACATCATTTCCATGGCGACGGTGCCCTGGCCCGCGATAACGTCGGGGTCATCGTACGGCGGGATGTAGGTATAGCCATGTTTACTGACCAGCTCCCGGGCATGGGCTGCGGCCTCATCAAAGGCGTCACCCCTGAGCACCACCCTGGCACCATGGTCCCGTACCGACTTCACCTTGATGTCCGGCGTCGTCTGCGGCATCACAATGACCGCTTTGATGCCCAGCGTCCTGGCCGAAAGCGCCACACCCTGGGCGTGATTGCCGGCGGAGGCGCAGATTACCCCCCTGCCCTTCTGTTCTTCGGACAGCATAGCCATCCGGTTGTACGCGCCACGAATCTTGAAAGAAAATACCGGCTGGAGATCTTCCCGCTTGAGCAGAATATTATTGCCAAAACGTTTGGACAGAATGCGGGCTTCAGTCAGCGGTGTCTCAATCGCGATGTCATAGACCCGCGCATCGAGTATTCTCTTGATATAGCGTTGCGACATGGGGAATCCGGTTTTGGTGTTAGTGGTATAGAGCTGGAAAAACCTACAGTTTAGGAACTTTGCCCTGCGGCCGTCTATAAGCAATGACGCTGCCGGCGTATAATGGGATGGTAACCTGATCAACCCGCGGAGCCACCATGACCCAGGACGAACTGAAACAAGCCGTTGCCAAAGCTGCGGTGGATCACATTGCCCCTCAGCTGGAACGTAACAGCGTTGTCGGAGTAGGCACCGGCAGCACCGCTAACTTTTTCATCGACTACCTGGCAGCCTACCGAAACGACTTCGACGGCGCGGTCGCCAGCTCCGAGGCAACCGCTGAGCGGCTGAGAAGCCATGGTATCCCGGTCTACGACCTCAACGCCGCGACCGAGATCGGTTTTTACGTGGACGGCGCTGATGAAACCAACGAGCGTCTGGAGCTGATCAAAGGTGGCGGCGGCGCCCTGACCCGGGAAAAGATCGTTGCGGCGGTGGCCCGCACGTTCATCTGCATTGCCGATGAATCCAAGCAGGTCGATATCCTGGGCGATTTCCCGCTGCCGGTCGAAGTCATCCCCATGGCCCGCAGCCACGTTGGCCGGGAAATCGTCAGGCTCGGCGGCGACCCGGTCTACCGGGAGGGTTTTACCACCGACAATGGCAACATCATCATCGACATCCATAATCTGGACATCTCCCGTCCGCTCCAGGTTGAGGAAAAGCTCAACAATATTGTGGGCGTGGTTACCAATGGCCTGTTCGCCCGGCGTCCGGCAGACCTGTTGCTGCTGGGCACGGCCTCTGGAGTGAGGAGTATCTCCCGCCCCGGCACCTGACCAGCACACGGATCCGAAGCCGGCCCTGAGCCGGTTTTTTTGTTATCGCAGCCAAAACCAAGCGCTTGCTTGGTGCGCGCAATTGAGCCACACTCAGGGCACCATAAACAAGAATGCAGGAAGCCTTACCGTGTCTGATTACTTCAACGAAACCCATGAACAGGTACGCCTGACAGCCCGCAAGTTTGTTGAAACTCACGTGCTTCCCTACATCAACGAGTGGGAAGAAGCCGGAGGGTTTCCACGGGAGCTTTACCGTAAAGCCGGAGATGCCGGCCTGCTGGGCATAGGCTTCCCGGACAGCCTCGGCGGTGTCGGTGAAGGCGATGTTTTCCTGAAAGTCGCGGTTTCCGAGGAGCTGATGCGCTCCACTTCCGGCGGCCTGGTCGCCAGCCTGGGTTCGCTCGACATCGGTATGCCCCCGGTCGCCAAATGGGCCCGAAAAGAGGTGCGTGAGCAGATTGTGCCGCCGGTTCTGCGTGGTGAGAAAATTGCAGCCCTGGCGGTGACCGAGCCCGGCGGCGGCTCCGATGTGGCCAGTCTGAGGACCCGTGCGGTACGGGATGGCGGTCACTACATCGTCAACGGCAGCAAAACCTTTATCACCAGTGGCACGCGGGCTGATCACTACACCGTCGCCGTGCGTACCGGTGGCGAAGGCCATGCCGGCATCAGCCTGTTGCTGATCGATCGCGACATGCCCGGTTTCAGTACCGGTACGGGGTTACGAAAAATGGGCTGGTGGGCCAGCGACACCGCCGAGCTGTTTTTTGAAGATTGCCGGGTACCGGTGGAGCGCCTGATCGGGGCCGAGAACGCCGGCTTCATTGCCATCATGAGCAACTTTCTGGCCGAGCGTCTGAGCCTGTCGATCATGGCCTATATGACCGCCCAGCTCGCCTACGAGGCGGCGCTGGAATACACCGGGCAGCGCCAGGCGTTCGGGCGCAGTGTTGCCGGCTTCCAGGTAACCCGGCATAAGCTGGTGGATATGGCCACCCAGATCGACGTGGCCCGGGAATACACCTACCGTTGTGCCGCCCTGATGCAGGCTGGCAAAAACCCCATCAAACAGGTGGCGATGGCCAAGAACTTCTCGGTAGAGGTGTGCGAAAAAGTCACCCGGGAGGCGGTACAGCTGTTCGGCGGCATGGGCTTTATGCGCGAATCCGTGGTCGAGCGCCTGTATCGTGACACCAAAATTCTCTCCATCGGCGGCGGTACCACCGAG
>Ga0209075_1000895_pt1 | contig 28803 bp, 21 predicted proteins | sample Stecom2011_FD_187523 | JGI IMG/M metagenome (GOLD analysis project Ga0209075, IMG submission 187523) | Agricultural soil microbial communities from Utah to study Nitrogen management - Steer compost 2011 (SPAdes) (version 2) | ecosystem: Environmental > Terrestrial > Soil > Agricultural land...
AGCAATCACACAATTCGGTGATAAGAATTCTCTTGCACGTTTTAGTGTAGCAACAAACGAGGCTTATAAAGACAAGAAAGGCGAATGGGTAGAAAATACTACATGGCACAATGTAGTTGCCTGGGGAAAAACGGCAGAACTATGTGAACAACTCCTTAAGAAAGGATCTGAAATCGTTTTAGAAGGAAAATTAGTGAATGATTCGTATGAAACTAAAGAAGGCGAAAAACGCTATAAAACTGAGATTACATTGCGTGAATTCATGGTTTTAAACCGTGATAAAGATACGGATAAAAAGAATAAGTAATCACCTCACCGAAAAAGGAGTGCTTAAGACACATTGAGCACTCCTTTAAAAAAGTATTAATCCTAAACACAAATAATCATGAGAGTACAACAAATGAATCACGTTAATTTAATCGGTCAAATGTCATCTGATCCAACATTCGTAGAAATGGAAGGAGGCAAAAAAATAGCTCGTTTTTCTTTATCTACCAAAGAGACTTATCTCGATGAAGAAGGGAACACCAAAAATCTAAAAAACTGGCACCGTGTCACAGCATGGGGGAAATGGGTTCCTGTATTGGAGCAACTGGGTTCAAAAGGCCAGGCATTAGCAATTGAAGGGCGTTTAAGATCTCGTTATTACAATTCGAACGGTCAACGTCAGTCGTTCACAGAGATCGAAATTAACGACATGGTAATTTTATAAATAATTTATTCACTAAAAATCAAAAATCATGAGAAATCAAGTTCAATTAATCGGAAATATAGGCATTGATCCAGAAATCACAAACTTTGAAAGTGGTGCAAAAAAGGTACGTTTCACACTTGCAACTAACGAGCGTTATATCGACAAAGAAGGAAATAAACAAGACAGAACCTTCTGGCACAACATTCATGCTTGGGGACCAACAGCAAACTACATTGCGAAGTCTGGGAAGAAAGGAACACAATTGGCCATAACTGGCAAACTTGTTACCCGAAAGTACCTATCACAAACTGGGGAGTCAAAGTCATTTACTTCTATAGAGGTAAAAAATGCTGTAGCCTTGAGCTAGAAAAAACTCTCGCTAATTGACTTAACTAAAAACCACCTAAATCAAAACGGTATGCAACCATAGGTTTGCGGTTAAGTTCTTAAAAAGTACGTGGCTTAGCTACGTACTTTTTATTTTTTGTTCCCATAAATTCTGCAAATACTCATGTATAATAACTACGGAGAAAAACAGAAGAAAATAATAAAACACATCTTCCAATGGAATAGAAAAAATGTATAATCCCATAATTTCATTTTCATTGTACCAAATCACTGGAGCCTCTGTCACTAATCCAGTAAGTAAACCACCAACAATTAAAAAAGGAATTTGGCTTGCTAAAAAAGCAATAATAAAGAAGGGATACCAACGTGGAGTATATCCAAAATAAACGATCCAATTTATGATTCCAACGCTTAGTAATGCGACAAAAGTATATAAATTGTCGCGGTAAATTACAGCCAGCACAAAAGAAGTGATTGTAAATATCAAGGAGAAATAATACGAAAACCGAACAGGTCTAAACTTTGGAAAATAGGCTTTTATAACTTCATAGATAAATACAGAAGCATACGGAACAGTAAAAAATAACAAACATTCTTCGACTGGTAAGTTAAAGAATGATGTTCCTGTTAAATACTCGGCGTTAAACCCCCAGATTCCAATATCTGTGAAATAAATATCCCACGCCAAAAACAGGCTTCCAACTATTAAAATAGCAGGAAATAAAGTTTTCCAATGGGTGTAAAAATGGACTTTTTTATCAAAAGAAAGAAGTAATGGTCCAGCAATGCACAAGACATTGATCCATAAATATAAACTCATTGTTTACTCCCAGCCATTAAAACCGTTATCAAGTTCTAAAACGTACTTAAATCCAGTCTCTTTCATTTTTTCCATTGCTAATTTACTTCTTGTTCCAGATGCACAATAAATAAGATACTTATGGTCCTTAGGCATATCTGCTAAAGCTTGATCAAAATGTTCTCCATTGAAGTCTAACAATTTTGCTCCTTCGATATTACCTGCCGAATACTCTTCCACCGTTCGAACATCCAAAAGAATATAGTCTCCAGTTTCAAGCGCCTCTTTAAACTCTTCATTTGAAACACTCTCAAATCGTTCATTAATAGCGTTTTGAGCAAATATAGATGAAGTTGAAATCATAAGGACTGCAAATAATAATGTCATTGTATTTTTCATAAATATAATTTTAGTTCATTCAAAAATAGACAAGTTCTCTCATACTACCTATTCATTTAGTAATTTTTTAGAAGAAACGAAATAGTAATTGTAATTTTGCGTTCGCAATAATCATTTTTAATATTATTGGAACAAAATAAAAATGGAAAAAAAGGTTGAAAAGCGTATTGTGTTAATAGCTGGTGGTTCAGGACTAATTGGTCAAGAGGTACAAAAAGAACTCAATAGCTATGGTCATGAGGTAAGAATACTCACCCGAAAGGAAAACCCCGAAACTCCTTATTTCCATTGGAATCCAAAGAAAAAGGAAATTGACCGTGTTGCCATTAAAGGGGTTCAAGTCATTATCAACCTTGCAGGTGTTGGAATTGCAGATAAAAACTGGACGGATAAACGAAAAGAAGCGATTTTTAATTCGAGGATAAAACCGACACAGTTTTTACACGAAATAAGTCAAAACATGCCTGCTTTAACGCAGTATATTTCTGCTTCTGGAATTACTTGTTATGGTTTTGAAGATCCAATTAAAATTTACAAAGAAAGTGATGATTTTGGAACAGACTTTCTATCAACAGTTGTAAAAAGATGGGAAGAAGTCGCAGATTTATTTTCACCTCAACAAAAGGTTGCTAAAATCAGAACCGGAGTCGTTTTAACTGAAAAAGGTGGAGCACTTCCTAAAATTTCTAGAACCATAAAAAATTATGTTGGTTCGCCCTTAGGTTCTGGAGAGCAGAAAATGCCATGGATTACCCTAAAGGATATTGCTAGAATTTATACACATGCTGTAAATCAGCAGTTGAATGGAGAATATAATGCTTCATCGGCAAACATTTCTAATGAAAAGCTAACAAAAGAAGTTGCAAAGTATCTTAAAAAACCTTTATGGTTACCAAATGTTCCTGCATTTGTATTAAAACTTGTATTAGGAGAAATGTCTTCACTTGTTTTAGAAGGTGTTCGTATCGATAACAGTAAAATTCTCGATACTGGATTTGAGTTCGAACATAAAACCATAGAAGAAGCGCTAAACTATATTTACAATGACAATGAGATGGGCTAAAAAGCCTTTCCTTTCAGTTTTCTCCAAAGGTATAACAGCAAAAACGCTGCGATTAAAGTAATTCCTAAAAAGATTCCTGCATTTTTATATTCTCCATAAAGGAATTTTCCCGTAGTAAATAACGCCCCATAAACAGCTATTGTTCCAACGAGTACAGCTAAAATACCAGTGGGAACTGTCCAGGCTTCTTTACTTTCTACTAAATCTATGTTTTGGTCTTTAGCGTCTTGAATAACATTTTTCCATCCTGGACCACCGGGTTGTGTCTTTTGATAGAAATTGAATAGCACTTCATTCTTTTCTTTTGGTGTTAAGAAAGTTACAAGTAACCAACACGCTGTTGTTGTGAAGACAATAAAAGGATATTGCATCCATCCCACAAAAACACCTGCATGATAAACTTCATCTATTGTTTCACCAAATAACCATCCTCCAACAAAAGTAAAGCTGACCAAAATTGAAATAATTCCAGAAACGAACATTGCAGTTATTTCACTCCAAGCATTAATTCGCGACCAAAACCAACGCATGATAAATACCAATCCTGTCCCGGCACCAAACATGATGATAATGTTGAAGAGCTGAGTTGCGTGATTTAACATTAGCGCAATTAAGGTGCTGATAATCATCAAACCAACTGTAGAAAGTCTACCGATGCGTACCAGTTCTTTTTCACTGGCATCCTTTCGAATATGTTGCTTATAAAAATCATGAACGATATAAGAAGACCCCCAATTCAAATGCGTAGAAATTGTAGACATGTATGCTGCTCCTAAAGAAGCTAAAACTAATCCCAATAATCCTGCAGGAAGCATGGTGAGCATTGCTGAATAAGCTAAGTCATGACCCAATTTACTTTCTTCTACGTTTGGAAACGCAGCTTGAATACTTGCAATATCTGGAAAAATAACCAATGATGCTAAAGCAACAATGATCCATGGCCATGGTCGTAAAGCATAATGCATGACATTAAAAAAGAAAGTTGCGCCAACAGCATGGTTTTCATTTTTAGCGGCTAACATTCGTTGTGCAATATAACCACCTCCACCAGGCTCAGCGCCCGGAAACCATGAACTCCACCATTGAACCGCCAGCGGAATAATCAAAATAGAAATAAACTTCTCTTTATCATCCAAGCTAGGAAGTAAATCAATTTTTCCCCTCACATTTTCATGCGCAATCAACTCCGCCATTCCTCCTACTTCGGGAAGATTGACTAAATAATAAGCCGCTCCAACAGAACCTGCCATTGCAACAAAAAACAGTAGGAAGTCTGTATAAATCACTCCTCGAAACCCACCAACAGCACTAAAAAAAACGGTCACTGTTCCAGCAATACCAACAACTTCTAGAGAAGAAAGTCCAAGCATAACTTGACCGATCTTTATCGCTGCAAGCGTTACTCCAGCCATTGCTAGAACATTAAAAGCTACTCCTAAATAAACTGACCTGAATCCACGTAAAAACTTAGCAGGTTTCCCTCCATAGCGCAATTCATAAAACTCCATATCGGTTTCAACGTTAGACTTTCGCCACAATTTAGCATAAACAAAAACGGTCAATAATCCGGTAATTAGAAAGGCCCACCAAATCCAGTTTCCCGAAACACCATTATTTCTTACAACATCAGTTACAAAATTTGGTGTATCTGTTGAGAAAGTTGTGGCCACCATTGAAAACCCCAGGAGCCACCAGGGCATATTTCTTCCTGATAAAAAGAATTCTGAACTGCTTTTTCCAGATTTTCTGGATACAACAATACCTATCGTTATTACTGCAAGGAAAAAAAAGATAATTATCCCGTAATCTAGTGTCGTTAATGTCATAATATACCCGGTCTGTTCTTACTTTAAAATAAAGATAGTAAACAATTTTATTTGCACTAAAATTAAAACTTATTCCAACCGATATGGTTTTTTAGAAGAAAATAATGGGAAGAAGTATGGAATCAAACCTTTCATTTCCTTAGGAAGTTTGTTTTTCAATTCATTATTAGTGTGTGGTCGGGTTTAAACTTTGTTGTTTTTAATTCTATTGCGATTAATGATTTCAAACGTCTGTGGAAAAGCAGTAGATCAATAAAAAACTCTTCTTGACCTACTTTTAATCGGTATTGGCTCCCCATAAAAGAATAATCTCCTCCCATTTCAAGTAAAAATTTTCGAATATTTTGAATTAAATTTAATTCCATTTCCCGTTCAGAATAAGATTCTCCTATTTCTAAAAAGTCATAATTATATTCATCTTTCACTGCTAATTTCGCTTGATGTTTATATTTTTCAGAGAGGGTCAAGTCGAAATTAGTTTGATTACCTAAGAATAGCTCGTAAGCATTTCCCTCGATTTGATTGATCAGAACATCTTTAGTCCATCCATATTTTTTGGTCATTTTAATATAAAACTCACGTTCTAATGGATCTTTACTTTTTTCAATAATCTCCATATTATGTGACCACCCTATTTCTGCCACTAATGGTGTTTTAGTAATAAAAGACAGAAACTAAGACTACAAAACTATTGCCTTACAGCATCATAACGTTTTTTTAAATCATTATGAATATTCTTTAAGCGTATAAATTCGCCATTGGTTTGCGAATTTAACTTTGTGTTATCCAGGAGTACAGAGTACTTCATAGCATCTGCCCAATTATCAGTATAAATAGATGTTGCAAATAAATTAATCAATAATCCTTGTCTAACTTTATCGTTAATTCTTGCTTTTTTATCACTTTGATGCTCGTTCAATGCTGAATTCCATATTGCATAAGATTTACTCAAATTTTCATAGGCTTTATTTGGATTAGAATGCAACTGTAAAAATCCAGTTTGTGCTAAAATATCAGCTTCTTCCAAATCACTATAGTCATGATTGTCTGATTTTATTTGAAATAAATTAACAGTGTAATTCATCACTTTAGTTCCGAATTGGCTGTTTAAAATTTGATTTACTTCTACAATGTGTTCGTTAAATATGCTTTGTTCTTCTTTATAAATTAATTCGTAGATTTTGTTCTCTGCTTGATAGCGAGATCCATAATTTTGAGTTTTAAGTGTTTTATAATTCCGACTCGATGCAATTGGATCGCTAAATGACTCGCCATTGGGTGCAACAACTTTTAACCTTAATGGATGAACCACCTCTGCAGAAGATGAATAAATAGAATCTATTTTTTGAACGCCATCTTTGACTGTTTTTTTAACTGTATCATTAATCACCACTTTTCTATAGGTAAAACCTTCTAAATATACATTAACCAGTAATCCATTACCTTGACTTCTTTGCATACCATCAATTACAATTTTACGCTCTAGTTCTGATTTATTCACCATATAAGGCATGATGGGTGGATTTGGCAAAATTAATTCCGGCATAACTAACCCTTGAGTTATTCTTTCTATAACTGTTGCTTCGTTAAACCGTTTTAGCGCAAGTTTATAATCTTCCGTACGCTTCTGTACTTCGTTATTATAATATTGTTGTTCCAATAAAGGTTGTTGAGCATATTCTAAATGGGCAATCGCTGTATATTCATTTACACCTTTGTGAGCGATTGGATTAAGAGGTGTTCTCATTTTCTCAAAACTAACCAACTTGTAGCTTGACCCACAACCAGATATAAAAATCGATACCAAGATTAACAATGTTCCAATAAGTAGTTTCATTTTTTAAATTTTAAAGTAATTCATCGCCGAAGTTACAACTTTCATTCATTTTTATAATTCTAGTTGGCGATTTAATATTTTTCATTAACTTATATAAGGAACTCGTTTTTTGAGTTTGAAATAAAATAATTTTTAATAAGGTGACGATAATTAAAAAATCTTACTACATTTGATTATAATATTGTCAACATAATGTTTAAATAAATATCAAAATGACGAATTTAACAAAAGGAGACATGGCTCCAACATTTACAACAAAGGATCAAAACGGAAAAGAAATTAAACTTTCAGACTACAAAGGAAGCAAAGTAGCATTGTATTTTTATCCAAAAGATATGACGCCAGGCTGTACAAATCAAGCGTGTAACTTACGAGATAACTTTGCTGAACTAAAAGAAGAAGGGATTGTTGTTTTAGGTGTGAGTCCAGATGATGAAGCGCGTCACCAAAAATTTATCGACAAACATGAATTACCATTTACTTTAATTGCGGATACTGAAAAAGAAGTAATTAATGCTTACGGAGTATGGGGACCGAAAAAATTTATGGGAAAAGAATATGATGGTTTACACCGAACCACTTTTTTAATTAACGAAGAAGGAAAAATCCATGAGGTGATAAAAAAGCCTAAAACAAAGGCTCATGCAGAAGAAATACTCAATCTATTTAAATAAGAAATCAACCGAATCAATATAAATTTTTCAGAACGTAAAAAGATTACGATCTACTAACCTAAATTTGCTAAAAATAAACGATATGGCAGAAACAAAAAAAGTAAAAGAGAAAGTAAAAGTAAATGAAGATAAGCTAAAAGCACTTCAACTTACTATGGACAAAATGGACAAGACCTATGGAAAAGGATCAGTAATGAAACTTGGGGATGGAGCAGTAGAAGATGTAGAAGTTATTTCTTCTGGATCTGTAACTTTAGATATTGCACTCGGTGTAGGTGGTTATCCAAAAGGACGAGTAATAGAAATATATGGACCTGAGTCGTCTGGTAAAACAACATTAGCAATTCATGCTATTGCTGAAGCTCAAAAAAGTGGTGGAATTGCTGCCTTTATAGATGCAGAGCATGCATTTGATCAGTTTTATGCAAAAAAGCTTGGTGTTGATACTGATAATTTAATTATTTCCCAACCTGATAATGGTGAGCAAGCATTAGAAATCGCGGATAACCTTATTCGTTCTGGAGCTATTGATATATTAGTTATCGATTCTGTAGCGGCACTTACGCCAAAAGCAGAAATTGAAGGTGAAATGGGCGATAGTCAAATGGGACTTCAGGCGCGTTTAATGTCTAAAGCATTACGTAAATTAACTGGATCAATTCATAAGACAGGTACTTGTTGTATTTTCATTAACCAATTGCGTGATAAAATCGGTGTAATGTTCGGAAATCCGGAAACAACAACTGGAGGAAACGCTTTAAAGTTTTACTCTTCTGTACGTGTAGATATTCGTCGCTCAAGTCAAATTAAAGACGGTGACGAGGTAATTGGTAACCGCACAAAAGTGAAAATTGTTAAGAATAAAGTAGCTCCACCATTTAGAAGAGCTGAATTCGACATCATGTATGGAGAAGGAATTTCTAAAGTTGGAGAAATATTAGACTTAGGTGTGGATTTAGACATCATAAAGAAAAGTGGTTCTTGGTTCTCTTATGGAGAAACACGTTTAGGTCAAGGTCGTGATGCGGTAAAACAAATCATCGCTGACAATGAAGAAATGATGATAGAACTAGAAGATAAAATTAAAGAAGCTCTTGCTTCTAAACGGGAGCAAGTGTAATTGCATATCGTTTATGTGAAAGGTGTGGATTCGTTCACACCTTTTTTTGTTACTTTTAAAACTGATTAAAAAAGAACATGAGTAAAGAAAAAATATTTGGAGTAGTTGGCTGTGGTTGGTTAGGATTATCAATGGCGCAAAAATGGATTAAAGAAGATATGTCAGTTCTTGGAACTACCACTACTAAAGAGAAAATCAAGAGTTTAGAGGCTGAAGGAATCATTGCCTATTTATTGGAGAATAAGCAAGATGAGAAAGATTTAAAATGGCTCAAGCAAGTTGATGTTCTTCTGCTCAACATTCCACCTTCAGGCTTGAAAGAAGAATATGCCAATTTAATGTTAAAAATTGCGAAGCAAATCAAAACAGATGCAAAAATAATTTTCATTAGCTCCACTTCTGTTTATGCCAATAACAATAAAGAAGTAACAGAAGAATCGGAATTAGAAGAAACAAGAAAAAACTCTGCTTATATTATTAACGCTGAACAAAGTCTACTCGATTTCGCAAAAGAAAGACTAAGCATCATACGAATGTCTGGATTAGTTGGAAAAGAAAGAAACCCAGCAAAATACATGCAGGGTAGAAATGTTTCAGGTGGCAATGAACCAGTAAACTTAATTCATTTGGAGGACTGTATGGGAATTATTGATCATATAATAAACAATTCAATTTGGGGAGAAATTTTCAATGCTTCTACTCAAGAACATCCATCGAAAAAAGAATATTATACTTATGCAGCTAAGCAATTGAATATTGACCCGCCTGTTTTTAATGATAAATCACAATCTTACAAGACAATTAACAGTGATAAATTGATTAAAAAGTTTGGATATACTTTCAAATATGCCGATCCTTTTGATTTTCCAATTGAAATTAGTTGATCACTCTGAAAAGAAGATTAAAACAAGAATGATAACTCATTAAAAGTAGAAATACACAAAATGCTTGGAGGTATCGGCAACTAATTGGTAAATCCCAATAACAAAGATACAGCTCGCTACAATTTGCATAGCAAATGATGTTTTTGTGAATTTATCAGTAAGCCAGGTTTCATTTCTTTCTGGGAGCCAATGCAAGACAAGGCCTAAAACTAGAATAATAAGAGGGATAGAAAACGTGGTACACATCAATAAGAAAGACGCGGTGCTCCATTGAAACTTCGTAACCATATGCATAAAATAATCGAATGGTTCAGATTTCCCTTCTACCCTAAACCAAATACGGGCAATGGTCATAAATGTAAAAGTTGAAAATATTTTCCAAACACGCACCATCCAGTGATTTGAAGCTTCATAAGGAGAAATTTTCTTCCAGTGATTGTAAAAAACCAATCCTAAACCATTTAATGCGCCCCAAATCAGATAGTTTTGATTTGGATTATGCCAAAGCCCCCCAACAACCATGGTAATCATAAGGTTCATGTCTCTATAAATAATTGATTTCGCTTTCGGGAATAGCCAAAGGATAGTGAAGTAAATGGCTATAAAGGCAAGTAAAACATACAATAACCAGAACCATTTGGTGAAGAAAAACAGGAACAAGAAGATGATAGAAATAGTTGTAATTGAAGCCAATCCACCAGTTCTGTTTCCTCCTAAAGGAATATAAAGGTAATTCTTCCACCATGTTCCAAGCGAAATATGCCATCTTCTCCAAAACTCAGCGGTATTGAGAGATTTATAGGGCGAATTAAAGTTCTTCATTAACTTAAAGCCCATTAATCGAGATACCCCCACAGCCATGTCGGTATATCCTGAGAAATCTCCATAAATCTGTAAGGAATAAGCAAAAATTGCAACAAGACTAACAAAACCAGGATAAGCCTCTGGTGAATCCACAATTTTGTCTATGAAGTGCACCGCAATATAATCGGCTAGTACCAGTTTCTTAAAAATTCCTTTGAGAATTTGAAAAACAGCCCATCCAAACTCATCCTTTGTCAAAGAATAAGGTTTATTTATTTGAGGAACAAATTCCTTTGCTCTAACAATAGGACCTAATATTAAATGGGGGAAAAACGAAATGAAAAAAGAATAATGAAATACATTTTTGATGGGTGGAACTTCTTTTCGATAAACATCTACTATATAACCAATAGAACTAAAAGTAAAGAAAGATACACCAGCAGGGAGTATTAATTTATCGAAGATATCACTTGAACCATAAGCGCTAAAACCATTCTTAAAATAGGAGATCATGTTGAAAACCTCATAATTCGTATGAAAGAATTCATTAAAAGAAGTAGTGAAGAAATAAGCGTATTTAAAATAAGACAAGACCAACACGTTCAAAATAACCCCAAACACAAGTAGGCTTTTTCTAGAAACTTGTTTTGCACGCGTGGCAATCAGATGTCCAATACTATAATTAGAGGCAAGTGTGAAGACAAGAATAAAAACTGAAAGTCCTGATGTTTTGTAATAAAAGAATAAACTGATTGCCGTTAGATAAATACTCCGAACCAGCTTATTTTTATGCAACAGTGAGAAAAAGATCATCACCACTAAAAAGAACAACCAGAAATCTAACCTTGAAAAAGTTAAATCAATAGGGTCTAAAGAAAAAACGTCAAGCAAGCGTTGCATTTATTCTCTTTTTAAAATTGTTGTTTGCGGTCTATTTTCCATTTGTTCAATCCATTTCAAAAAAGCTTCAAAAAACAAATCTCCTTTTAAATGATATCCATCTGCAGTGAAATGAACTAAATCACTTTTCATTAATCTGTTCATCTGCCATGTTCGAGAAGAACCCAATTCTCCCATAACCCCATAAAGATCCCAAACTGGAATTTTGTATTTCTTAGCCAAATTAATCATAACCGTCCGCTCTCTGTCGATGTTTTTATTCAAATACCTGCGTCTATAGTATGAATCATTAGGAACAGTAAGTAAAATCGCGCAATTAGGATTTGCTCTTAGTACTTTCTTCATTAATCCTTCGAGGTTCTTTTCGAATTCTTCTGGTTTAAACTGTTCGTAAGGTACATTTCCGTCGTTGGTACCCACAGAAAAAGCGAAGAAATCAGGAGGAGACTGTGATAATTGTTCAGTAAAGTTCTCATTATCTCTGTACGTATACAATCCTGCTCCGTTTATTCCAATTGCAGTATAAGAAATCCCTGGTTGATTATTTAACAATTGAAACCCATAAATGTAGAGCGGTTTATTTCGTATAGAGTCTGATAACAAAGAATCAGCAATTTTAGTAAACTGAACATCAAAAGAAGTAAATTCTTTTTTAAAATAAGTATCTGTAATTCCAAGATTCTCATTGGTAAATTGACGTATAATTGGATTTTTAATAGAGTTATAGCTTATTTCATAAGGAAACTCGCCTTTATTGTGATAAACGCGAATATGATCAATAGGAGAATGTGCATTATCTCCTTTATAATTAAACGATAGGTCAATCAAGGAGTCCGCCGAAGCAATAGCTACTCCTAACAATCCATATTGAACTGAATCTGGGCGATGGATTACAGAACGATATCCAGTCCATTCGTTTTTTGAAGTAAAGCTATAATTCCATGGATTATTGGTTTTCGCCATTTTAAAAGGAAAAACCCAGCCTCTTTCTCCGGGTAAGTCATCCCAGTAATTTAATAAGTACTGACGCATATCATTAGAATAAATATCTGCTTGAATGTGTGACCCTCCAATGTGATAAAAATTAAGTTTTCCTTTTTTGGTTTTCACCATCTGTTGAAGATCAAAAAATAATTTTTCGAAGTTGGGACTATCTTTGGTGTAAAACTGATAATGATTCTGATCAAATCCAATAAACGGAAATTGACGCTGTACTGAAGTATCAATAATTCCAAACAATTCTTCATTTAGGTAACCATTAAGTGAATCACTATCTCTGCTTAATAAAGATCTAGCAATTGAGTCTAGTTTTTGATCCAACGTCAATGAATCTTCTTGAATTAATGATATGTTTTGTCCGTATATATTGAACACAAGCATAAACATGAAAAACATCCCTATTATCTTACTTCTTTTTTGAATCATTGTCTATCATTAATTTATTGTAAGTGGTCATAAAAGCATCATAAAACTTCTGTGCTGCTATTCTTTCTCCCTTCTGTGTAAAGTGTACATGGTCTTGACTCGCTAATCCTTTTTCTACCCATGCTACCATTGCATCCTCTCCTCCCATTGCTACATACATATCAAAATATGCTCCATCGACACCTTTGGTCATTTCACGAAGTTTTTCCACAAACAAAGGTAATAAAGGATAGGTTCTGTATTCTTCCTCAATAAGTGTGGACATATCACTTGGACCTATCACTAAAATCATAGCGTTTGGTCGCAAGCGTTTAATCACATTCAATTGTCCCTTAAAATAATCAGTACTGCGATATACCGCAGCAGAATCTTTCATGTAAGGGACCGAATTCCCCCCAAATTGCATGATAAACAGTTCTACATTTTGTTCATCATAAATTTGTTTCGCTAAACCTTGATCTATTTGACCGAAAAACGTTCCACTAGACCCTCTCATGGCAATGTTATCGACTTGAACACCTCCATCACCGTCAAGGGAATATGCTAAAACATTGGGACTTATTTTTGAAGCAAATTCAAACTTGATCTTTCCAGCGTTTTCAGGTAAAATGTATTTGTATTTATGATATTTTCCATCTGAAATTAAAGAATCCGATTTGACTAACTCTCCATTGTTCCATATTTTTAATTCACATCTTGCAAATGCATCGGTATAATGTAAAGTAATACTTCTGTAGCTTTTCGCTCTACTGTAGGCATGTGGTCCTGGCTCGACTTCCATCCATGCTGAGACAACTTTTAAGCTATCCAAATTTATTGAATCATGATATTCAGGGGTAAATCGTCCTACAGAATTCATAATTCCATATCTTTTGGTAGACAGGGCTTGTCCTCCAAAGTTGGTATACCGTTGAAAGTTTTCTGAGTAGGTTTGTGTATAAGAGATTGTACCATATACATTAACTGCAGGGATAAATCCGGGTCCGCTTCCACCAAACTGAGTCTGCAATCTCTGCCTTAAGAAAGCAGTAACCCTATCTCCTTCAATTTGAGAGTCTCCATAGTGTAGAATTCTAATTTTGTTAGAACTACTCGTTTTCAACTTATTAAAAAAGACTTTGAATTTTTCTTCCCCTCCTTTAGAATAAGACAATAAATCATCTTCACTTATCTTATAGTTTTTTACTTTTCCTGGTGGATTCCCATCCTCATCAATCATCGAAGTATCAACATCCACAAAAAGTGAATCTAAATTAACTTCATTTCTAACTTCATTTTTAAGAAGCTTAGTTTGTGATAAAAAGCGAAACTCATAACCGAATAGGTCTTTCTTTCCCGACGGCAATGCAACGACCAATATCCCCAAAACAATTAGGCAGGCCATAATAAATAGCACAATATGAAAAGGTTTATACGATTTTTGCATAAGGAACAAATTTAGTCAAGAAATTTCTGTTTAAACTATTGATTCGCTTATTTTCAACAGAATTTAATTGGATTTTTAAAAACCAATCCAATTTGAATTGATCCTTAATGGTTATTTCTGTTTACAACAGATTTTCAAGCTCTTAAAATAATGGTTTCATTTTTGTAATTATCCAAAGGTCCTATCGATTTTTTAAAGTCAAAATAGGTGGTTAATAACAATTTATGTAATTTTGAAATGAAATGAAGCTTTTAAAAATAGTTATAATTCTTTTACTCCCTTTTCAACTTGTGGCTTCACATATAGTTGGGGGAGAGATCTATTATGATTGCTTAGGGAATGATAATTACAGGATTACAATTAAGGTTTATAGAGATTGTAACAGTGATGGGGCACAATTTGATGTCCCATTATTATTGGGTGTCTTTAAAAAATCTGATAAATCCCGTGTGAAAACTGAGACTGTCAATTACCCAGGGAGTCAAGTGCTGCCAGTAATATTTAGTAATCCTTGTGTGAGTGCTCCTACTGATATTTGTGTACAAGAAGCAATTTATACCAAAATAATCAATCTTCCTGCTTTATCAGAAGGATATATTCTAACTTATGAAAGGTGTTGTCGAGGTCCCGAGATTATAAATCTTATTGCTCCAGGTGATCTTGGATTAACTTTAACCACTGAGATCCCTGGGACAAACAGTGGAATTACTTGTAACAATAGTCCACGTTTTACGAATTATCCCCCTCTCTTATTGTGCAATAATGAACCATTGGTTTTTGATCACTCAGCAATAGACCCAGATGGAGATGTACTCGTTTATGAATTAAGCACACCTTTTCATGGGGGTTCAATCACTAATCCAATGCCTGATCCACCAAACAATCCACCTTTTAATTATGTTAATTGGGAGAATGGATTTAGTGCAACACAACCTTTTAGTTCTTCTGGACCAATAACTATTGACCCGAATACGGGGGAGTTAATTGCATCTCCAGACCTAATCGGGAAATTTGTTGTAGGCGTAACGGTGAAGGAATATAGAAATGGTGTTCTAATAGGAAGCACACAACGTGACTTTCTTTTTACCGTATTTAATTGTATAATCGATGTTAATGCAAACATAGTTAAGCAGGAAAACCTAAGCTATTTTGAAAGTTTTTGTGATGGTTTAACCATAAATTTTGAGAACAACAGTTATGGTGGGAGCATTTACCATTGGGATTTTGGAGTTCCAAATGATCCGAACTCGACGAGTACAGAAATAGAACCTACCTACACCTTCCCTAGCGAAGGAGAATATACCATAACGATGATTCTTAATCCAGGTTGGGCTTGTGCAGATACTGCAACAGAAATATTTAAAATATATGAAAGCTTAAATGTATACTTCGAACCTCAAGACCCTCAATGCATTACCAATAATTCGTTTGAATTTATTGGCGCAGGAGATTATAAAAGTGGTTCTACTTTTTTATGGGATTTTGGAAATAATGCCTCTCCAAGCACTGCCTCAACAGAAAGTATTAACAATATAGTCTTCGATAGTTCGGGAATCTTTCAAGTGAAATATACTGTTCAATGGAATGATTGTGAAAGTGAATACATAGATTCAATCGAAATACATCGAGAACCTACAATTAACTTCGGAGTAGTTCCTGGTTTATATTGTGCGCCACAATTGATTGGATTTATTGACAGTAGTACTGCAGATTCACCCATATTTTACCTATGGAATTTTGGAGATGGAAATAGTTCAACTTTAGAAAACCCTATGAATACCTTTGAAAATGCAGGGACTTATGATGTTTCATTAGAAATTTCAACAAAAGTTGGCTGTATAACGACATTGATTATGGATAAACCCGAATTAATAGATATTTTTCCTTCCCCAATTGCTGACTTTACAGTTTTCCCAGAAGAAACAACAATATTTGATTCAGAAATTGAAATTACAGACCAAAGTATAGACAGTGAACAACATTTTTATCAATTAACACCTGATTTTGATACAACTGAACGAAATTTGAATTTCCATTTTATTGAAGGCGGATACCATTATCCTTACCAAGTTGTAACCAATCAATACGGTTGTGTCGACACTGCATTCAGAAGAGTGTATGTAGAGCCACATACGACACTTTATGTCCCCAATGCTTTTACTCCTGATGGCAGTGGTGTCAACGAAGTATTAAGACCTGTTGTTTATGATGTGACAGAATATGAGTTTGAGGTGTATGACCGATGGGGACAAATAGTATATAAAACAAACAACACCAAAGAAGGCTGGGACGGTCGTCTCAAGGGACATCCCTCACCTGATGGGGTCTATATCTGGAGAATAAAATATATTAATCATCTTGAAATTGGTGAAATACATCAAGGAAGTTTTAGTTTGTTGAGGTAGATCAATCAATAAACAGCATTGCAGCAATATGGTCTGCCTGTAGTTTTCCTTTTTCAGTAAGGTAAATTACGTTTTCAAATTCAACAATTAAATCATTGTTCTTAAAATCCTCCAATTGTTGATTGAATGCTTTTGTTGTACAATGTTTGAAAGTAAGTTCATCTAAATTTACTCCCCACTTTGTTCTTAATCCTGTTAAAAGCAATTCATTAAATCGGTCTTTTGGAGTGAGAATTTCCTCTTCGAAGAAAGGTATATTATTTAAAACGCCTTTCATATAAGTTTGATTATTGGCAATATTCCAACGCCTGCTTTCTCCATCGAAAGAATGAGCTGAAGGTCCAATTCCTAGATAGTTCAACCCTTTCCAATAATTAGAATTGTGCTTGGAATAAGCATCTTCTTTAGCAAAGTTAGAAATTTCATACTGATGGTATCCCGCAGTTTTTAGCGTTTTCACCAATACTTCAAACTGATCAGACTGATCGTCTTCTCCAACTTCAGGCAGTTCTCCCTTCTGAATCAATTGATATAGAGCAGTTCTTTTTTCGACTGTTAAACAATAAGCTGAAATATGATCTGGCGCCAAACTCACCAACTTATCAATGTTGTTTTTCCAATCTACAACAGTACGATTCGGTAGACCATAAATTAAGTCTACAGTTAAAGAAAACCCGTATTTCCTTGCAAGTAACACTGCATTTGTAGATTCCTCAGCTGTATGTGTACGGTTCATCCAATCCAAATCTTCTTGCAAAAAAGATTGAAGTCCAATACTTAAACGATTCACCCCTAATTCCTTCCACGCTAATAGCTGCTCATCATTAATATCGTCAGGATTCGCTTCTAAAGTAAATTCTATCTCTGGCGCAACGCTATAGTTTCTATAGATGGCTTCAGTTATCGCTTTTAATTCATTAATCGTTAAGAGGGAAGGCGTACCACCACCAAAATAGATGGTTTCAACTGTCTGCTGATCTATAAATCCAATTCTGGTTTCTATTTCTTTCACCAAGGCTTGAATCATCCTGCTGCGATAAGCAGTAAAAGTTGTGCTAAAATGAAAATCACAATAGGAACACTTTTGCTTACAAAATGGAATGTGAATATATATACCAGCCATAACTCAAAGTTACATTTATTTCTGGCGTTTTAAAACAAAAAAATAGACTACCCACGAATGAATAGTCTATTCATAAATTTTTAAACTATTTTATTCAACAATTAACTTTCGAGTTATGTTATTTTGCTCACTAGCAATAGTCAGCATATACACTCCTGCCGCTAATTGTGATTCATTGATTTGCAATTCATTTTCTGTTAATTGATAAGCTCCTACAACTTTACCTGTAAGGCTTGTTAATGTAACGTTTTTGATTCCTTCGAAATCCATTGTAATATTAAAGACTCCTTTAGAAGGATTAGGATAAATACTCACATTGGCATCCATTTCATTTATAGCTAATGAAACATTATTCACGCAGAAATTAAAAGTTCTAGTATATCCAAAATTAGCTTGAGACATAGGTAATTCTGCCAGTATTTGATCATCTGCACGTTGAACGAGTGTCATACTTCCATCATAATTACATCCTGATTGGTTAGACCCAAACACTCCATCTCCATAAGTATCGTATAAAATTAATTCATAACAACCATTTGATAAGCAAAACTCCTCCGAAACAAGGTAATTAGAATTTGAAACAGGAGAGTAACCATCTCCACTATATAAAACATTGCTGTTATCGTCTTTCAATTCCCAGGAAACCTCATTAACATAACAGCCTAGATAAAAGTTGAAATCAGCAATAAGACCGTTACTTATAGCCTGATAATCTACATTTATTTCATTATCAGCTGTGTTTTCATCTGTTTGGCCGTTTGGATTTGTTACTTCAACTTCAATTGTGTTCGTTCCATTAACATTAAACATCCATGGTAATTGAATTGTTGTGGATTGATTTGTTGTCAAATTCCCTGACCAATTATAGCTTGCTCCTGACAAACCATTATACGTATAGTTAACTGTAAATGATGTTAAGTCAGTTGAACCACTATTCATAACTACAACGCTTGGGTAAAAACCTGTAGAACATAGATTGTCCTCAAATCCTATAACGTTAATCACAGATGCATCTAGAGCAAAACTAGCAGCATAAGGGTCATAACCTATTATTGAAGTACCACCCACATTTGTTGGGTCTAACCAATGTTTCAATTGTTGCGCATTAGAGCTACCTGTAGGATTCCAAGAGTTGTGTAATCGACCATAGAAGTCTTGACCTGAGCTTGAGCTAGGTCCTGTACATCCAGCATTTCCACCCCATAGTTGCCCAATAATTTGTCCTTTTTGGTTAAACAGGGGTGACCCTGAAGAACCTCCTTCTGTTGTTGTGTTTCTGTCCCAAATTACTCCCCAAGAACTATTGGCTTCAGAAGAACCCATTGCCTGAGCCACTGTTGCAGGATCATCGTCAAATGCGATCTTTTTAATATCTCCACTTGGATGGTGAATTGAAAATGAAGAGCTTGGCGCAGCATTTCCGTTATTCCAACCTGCAAAGAATGGTGAATGTGATTCTGGTACCGTACCATTTGTAAGTCCACCTGTAATTTCAAGCAGCATAAAATCAGAAGGAGCTCTTCTTGCTCTAAGAGCAGCACCAGAAAGTGACTCAAAAGAAGGCGAGCTTCCAGGATTACTACAACCTGAAGATTGCCAATTAAATCGGAAAACCCAGTTAGCATAACCAGAAGAATAACAATGATTTGCTGTTAAGACATAAGGTGTACCATCAAATTGTGTGTTGTTAATTAATGCTCCTGAACAAAACCCACTACCCCCCGAAACGAGCAAGATAGCACTGTTACGTTGATTTACATAGGGTGCACCATCAGGACAGTTCACATTCATATTACAATTTCCTGATCCACCAAATGCTTTTGTTTGGTATTCTTGAGCCGTTCTATAACCATGTGTTACTGTTGAAACCTGAATGTTTCCGATATTATCACTATTCCTTGCAGGTACATAATATTCAACTATTACTGCATCTCCTGGAATTAATTCTGTTCCTAATTCTCCTTTATAAATATGGTTTTGGATAAATTTCCCAAGAATAAATGTCTTCTCTGGATTATAAACATACAGTTCGTTTCCGTCTGGAATTGTAGTATTTGAGAAAGTTAAATTGATGGTTTTCGCCTGACTTGAGGAAATCTGCATTATCCATATTTTATCTCCATTTTTTCTTGTCGACCAAACTCCCGAATTATACAGGTCTAAAGAAGTTGAATTATTAAATCCAAACCTCCAAGGTCCAGTTTTAAGTGAATCATTAATTCTATCTTCAGCTCTTAAAGCTTCAATATCGGGTTGTTTAAATGAATAATTAGGAACTTCAATTCCAGATTTCATAAAATAAGTCAATCCCTCAGGTGTTCCACCATCACCTTGTTGACCAAAACTCACTATATAAATAGCAAGAATGGAGAGTGTTAAAATAAACTTGTTCATAATTTTTTATTGTATAGACGTATAGAATTGCACAAAAGTTATTGCCAATTTACAAAAAATCAATTAAAGTCTATGGTGAATTAGATTATTTCCTCAAAGCTCTATCTAAGTAAATAATTACAATTTTCAATTTAGTGTTGAAATTATACTTTCAATACTACTTTATTCCTTATTTTTAAAATCACATTCTATAAATCATCTGTTATGAAGCTATTTATTTTTATTCTGTCTTTCGTTTATTCTGTTCTAACCTTCGCTCAAGTCGAGGTTACTAATGGTAAGTTTCCTTTTAATCAAATGATTGAATGGCCTGGTAAGGGGACACTGCTCTTAGGTGATGATCCAACGGGGAAAACAGTCGAAATCAACTTTAACTTATTTAATAGTGATGGCGAAGTGAGTTGGAACAGATCGGTGTATCCAAAAAGTGATAATACACACCTCATCGTTTCGGGAATGTCTGATTACATTTATTTTGTAGATGATTTAAAACCCGTCAACAACAGCATACGGTATAATCAAGTAAATCAAAGTGGTAGTATTGTACCTACAAAATTTGATATGCTTGCTGTGATTCGCAGTTACCGTTACACCACTCCATCAGATTTAGAATTAAAAGAAATTATAAATACGCCTAAAGCCTTGGTTTTTTACTTCCAATTACCAGTGAAAGATAAAGGAATCATTGAAAACTTCTTTGTTACCATAACACATCACAACAATAGAGTTTATCATTATCAAGGACCTGTTTCAGACATGAATTTAATCAAAGAAGGAAAGGAAGGAGCACTAATTTTTGCTGGAGCTGATGAAAACACAATTTGTTTCTCAAGATTTGAAAACACGGACAATAAACAACATGCTAGATTTTATCCCTTCTCTCCAAAAGCGGAACCTATCGCGAGAAACACCATAACTATCCCTGAATTCTCACCTATCTCTACAACAGTGCAGTTTGCTGCTTTAAACGGTAGTCATTACCTTGAAAAAGAAAATAAATCGACAACTGAAGCGCGTGGAAAAGGAATTTATATTGGTGGTAAATATTTTTATGTTGTAAATGATTCCAAGGAACGCTGTTTAAAAATTTATGGTAGGAATGATGATGGAGACTATGTTTTATTAAATGAATGTGTAAACCCAGCGGAATCATCAAAAAGATACCAAGCTTCATTGGCTTTTTTACCAATTGAAGATAAAGTTATAATTATCAGCAAGATAAATGACCAATCGAATGCTTTAGAAATAGATAATAATAAAATTAACCCTGTAAAAGCTGAATCAATTAATTTCGAAATGATTCAAAAAAACCCAAGTTCTTTCCAAGTAGAGAATAAATCTGCTAATTTTGTACACTTTATAAAAGGCACTCCATATTTCTTCGATCATACGAAATTGGAAAAAAGTGATAAAATTATTTTTAAGCAATAGAATTATGGTAATTGGTATTTGTGGGGGTAGTGGTTCTGGTAAAACAACTCTTTTGAACCGTTTGGCGGAACATTACAATCAATACAAACCTTCTGTTTTTTCCATGGATAATTATTATAAGCCCATTGAAGAACAAAGCCTTGATAAAAACGGGAAAGTCAATTTTGATTTGCCAACAGCCCTTGATAAAGAAAGGTTGGTTAAGGATTTAACCCGCTTGATAAATGGTAAAAGCATAGAGGTGTTTGAATATCAATTTAATGCCGGAAACAACAGAAATGTTTTAATTACTATTGAACCGACAGATTTAATTATCGTTGAAGGCTTATTCGTTTTTGAATACGAAGAAGTTCTTAATCTACTGGACTTTAGCATTTTTGTGGATGTAGACCCAGCAATTCAATTGGACAGAAGAATTTACCGTGACCAAGAATCAAGAGGTTATACGCGTGCGGATATTTTATACCAGTGGGAGAACCATGTTATTCCTTGTTATAATGCGTTTTTAGCACCTCACGAAACAAAAGCAGATTTTATTTATCACAACGACAGCCGTTCAGAAAGTGATTTTGTTCGCTTGACCAATATACTTGAGGTTTTGCTTCCCAAAGAAAAAGTAGATTAAAATCATTGAAATTAATTAGATTTGTTTGTAATGAAATCCATTCCAAACAAAATACGTTGGCTAATTTTAGCATTTTTGAGTATAATCCTTTCTTGGATTGCTTACACCGTTTTCTATAATACCAATATAGAACATGAGCAGCTTCGATTTCAAAAAGACTTTACTTCACTAGAAAAAAAGCAAGAAGCATTTAAAAACGCTCTTACTCAAGTTGTAAAAAACAAATCAATTGATGGTTTATGGAGGGTTCAAGACTTACAAGAAAGTGAGTTTTCAGTCCATATTTATAAAGAGGATTCTTTAGTTTATTGGAACTCTAATCAGATCAATATAAAAACAGATTTTTCAGATAATTACTCACACTTTGTGGGACGTTTTTCGAATGGATACTATTTGGTAGATTTATTTAATGTGTTAGATGTTCAAGTTTATGTGAGCAGTAAAATAAAGCATGAGTTTTTCTATCAGAACAAAGCATTACAAAATACAATTACCCCCCATTTTAGTACAAAAAATGATGTTAATATTAATTGGGAACAAACAGAGCACAACTTCCCAATTGTGTCCTTTGAAGGTGAAACATTGTTTTACTTGACCATTCTCAATGAAAAATCAATTGGACAATACCAACAACTCATCATTTTTTGTTTGTACGTCTTTGGATTTTTAAGCCTGTTTATTTCGCTAACACAAATTATAAAGCCTATTGCAAAAAACAGAAATTGGCTGATTATTATTTATCCAGTCCTTCTTTTAACGCTTCGATACTTTTCTATACGCTACGCTTGGATTAAGCTTTTTAATGAGTTCGAGCTTTACGATCCTATATTGTATGCCAACAGTAGTTTAATTCCAAATCTCGGGAGTCTAATACTCAGTTTAATTGTTGTATTTATTGTTATTTGGTGGATTTTATCCTTTTTCTACCGCATAAAAATAAAGAATAAAACAAACGCATTAATTTTAGTATTTTGTTATTTTGGTTTATTAAGCTATTCGTTGTTTGTAAGTTACATCTTTGAATCGCTTGTTGTTAACAGTTCTATTTCCCTGGTAATTGATGAAGTATTTTCACTTTCATTATATTCTATTGTAGCACTAGTAATAATTTCATCTCTTTTTCTCTCCTATTACCTCTTGATTCGTCAGTTAAGCTTAAAACTTGTCCGCTCAATTATTCCGCTCAACATATTGGCGCTGGTTTGGTTTATAAGTGGGGTATTGTTTATCGTATTGGAATTACTTTACCTTAAGAACAATATCTTTAATGCTCTGTGGCCTGTATTATTAAATGCTTTATTCTTTTATTTAGCGTCAAAAAAATACAGGTTAAACGCTATAAAATACCACATTGCTATTGTGATTGTAATTGCTTTTTATGGTGCAATTATTCTTTTTGAAAACAACGAATCCAACGAACACCAAAAGAGAGAACTTTATGCCAACCAGCTGATCACAGATCAAGATCCTACGATGGAAATTGAATATGCGATGACCATAGAAGAGTTGATTGTCAATCCGGAATTTCATCAACTTGTTGCGGGAAAAAACTACTTTACTGCGCCAAATCTATCTTTGCAAATAGAAAACTGCTGTTTTGGAGAGTTCTGGGAGCGTTATGAAATGAGTTTCTTCTTTTTTCAACCTGATGGAACACCCTTGTTGGATTATATCAGCAACCAATCCAAGACAAAAGAAGATTTAGCTCACCTCATCGATCATCACTCCACTCCTTCTTCGATAGCAGATCAATTGTATTTTGTGACAGACTATTACGATCAATTGAGTTATATCGGACACAGAAAAATATTAAGACCCGACTCCACACAACTGGATTTCTTCATCCTGTTTAAGTCAAAGAAAATTCCAGAAAAAATTGGTTTCCCGCGTTTATTAATGAACGAGAAGTCTTATGCCTTGCAAAACCTAGAGGACTATTCTATAGCACGGTATTCAAATGACAAACTGGTCATGCGTTTTGGAAACTATAATTATCCAACATCTATTAAGTTTTTCAATGATAAATACATTAAAAAATCAGGATTTACGACAATAAACGGTGTAAATCATCTGGTTTACCGGCAAGATGATGGACAAGCAGTTGTTATTTCAAAACCTGAAAAACGTTTTATTGAACAATTAAGTACCTTTTCCTATTTGGTGCTCTTCTTTGGTGTTTTTGCCTTATTGGCTTTACTTTTCTTTAATTGGAATTCAGTATTTCCATTAAAATCATTACAACTATCCTTGAAAGTTCAAGTGGTTTTGATAGGTATGGTGGTGGGTTCTTTTATCATATTCGCTATTGTTGCCATTCAAAATGTAACCAACCAATACAATGTATATACAAACGATAATTTAAAAGAGAAACTCTACTCTGTAGAAACTGAAATAGATCAAAAAATTGGTGATAAAGAAGATCTTATTCCATCATTACACGGAGATTATATGAGTTATCTACTCAAAAAGTTCTCTAATGTCTTTGTTACAGATATTAACTTTTATGAAACGAATGGAGATTTGTTTGCTACTTCACAAACCAAACTCTATGATAAAGGAATCAGTACCCCTCAAATGAATAGTCGAGCATTTTACGCCATGAACTATAATCAGCGAAGTGAATACATTCACCTTGAGAAATTTGGCGAATTATCTTTCCTTTCGGGTTATTTACCTTATAAAAATCACGAAGGTCAATTATTGGGTTACATAAATCTTCAGCATTTCTCCAAGCAAAATACTTTTGAGCGTCAAATGAATGAGTTTGTTGTTGCTGTAATCAATCTTGCGGTATTGCTACTTGTACTAACGGTCTTGTTGGCAATCATTGTGTCGGGATGGATTACAGCGCCGCTTAGACTCATCCAACAAAGTTTTAGCAAGGTGGAGTTCGGAAAGAAAAACAAACCCATTGCTTACGAAGGAGATGATGAAATTGGAGCTTTGGTAAAAGACTATAACAACAAGTTGATAGAGTTAGAATTAAAAGCAATACAATTGGCCCAAAGTGAACGTGAAACAGCCTGGCGAGAAATGGCAAAACAAGTCGCTCATGAGATTAAAAACCCATTAACTCCAATGAAGTTAAGCGTTCAGCATTTCCAACGTTCATTTGATGTCAATGATCCTAATGCAAAAGAGAAAATGCAACGTATCGTCAACTCTTTGGTTGAGCAAATTGATGCCTTAACGAAGATTGCCAATGAGTTTTCTAATTTTGCTAAAATGCCAAAAGCCAATGAAGAACATTTGAATTTAGTTCCATTGCTCAATAACATCGCAGATCTATACTCTTCTAAAGAGGTGTTAATCGACTTAAGGTTTAATGGAATTGAATCAATAGATGTGTTTGCAGATAAAGATCTAATTTTACGGGTGTTCAATAACTTAATCAAGAATGCAATTCAAGCTACACCAGATAATGCTGATACAGCTGTTGAAATAGGTGTAAAAGAAGAAGGAATGAATTACATAATCTCTGTAAAAGACAGTGGAATGGGAATTCCTGATGAAATTAAGGGAAAAATGTTCTCTCCGAATTTTACAACCAAAACCACAGGTTCGGGATTAGGCTTGGCCATGGTAAAACAAATTATTACCAATCATAATGGAGAGATTTGGTTTGAATCAGAGGAAGGCGAAGGAACAACATTTTTTATTCTAATTCCGAAGATTGGAAACTAATGATGAATGATAAGTTATGAATGATGAATTTGTAGGGTTGTCTAACAGTTACTTAATTTTGTAATCACAAATAAGATTTAGTTCTAAGCATAAAATTCATTTTTTTCAAGTTACACAGCACCTCATCCTATCGAAGCGTAATCTCTGTTGCGTTGCAGTTGCACTGCTGCGCCTTCCTATCAATAACTAATTCTTATATTCAATTAAGACTTAGTCCTAAGCATAAAATACATTTCTTTTTTTGGTCGATGAGCGGATCGGAAGCGCACAAAAAAAGTGGAAGCCTTTCGACTTCCACTTTTTAAATATTATATTTTGCTGTTGCTTAATGCTTAACTGCAGTTTTCGCTTTAATAAACTCACGGTTCATACGTGCGATATTCTCTAAAGAAATTCCTTTTGGACATTCTGCTTCACAGGCTCCAGTATTTGAACAGTTTCCAAAACCTTCTGCATCCATTTGGTGCACCATGTCTTGAACACGTTTCTTCGCTTCCACTTTACCTTGTGGTAACAATGCAAACTGAGAAACTTTAGCTGAGACAAACAACATTGCTGAACTGTTTACACAAGCTGCAACACACGCTCCACATCCAATACATGTAGCTGCATCAAAAGCCATATCTGCATCTTCCTTTGGAACAGGAATATTGTTTGCATCCTGAGTATTTCCAGAAGTATTTACAGAAACGTATGCTCCTGCTTGTTGAATACGCTCAAATGAACTTCTATCTACAATTAAATCCTTAATAATTGGAAATGCTTTCGCTCTAAATGGCTCAATATAAACTGTATCCCCATCTTTAAAGCTACGCATGTGCAATTGACAAGTAGTAATTCCTTTATCTGGACCGTGTGGTTCTCCGTTAATATGCAATGAGCACATTCCGCAAATCCCCTCACGACAATCATGGTCAAAGGCTACAGGCTCTTCATCTTTTACAATAAGGTCTTCGTTTAAAACGTCAAGCATTTCAAGGAAAGACATATCTGGTGAGACATCACTGATCTGATAATCCACCATCTTCCCTTTGTCGTTGGTGTTTTTCTGTCTCCATATTTTTAATGTCAATTTCATATCTCTAATTTTTTATGATTCTTTGAAAGCATTCTAAACCACTTTCAATCTACCTTTTATTTATAGCTTCTAGTTTTAAGTTCAATGTTCTCATAAACTAGATCTTCCTTATGAAGAACTGCTTCACTTGGTTTCCCAGTATATTCCCACAAAGCAACATACTTAAAGTTCTCATCGTCACGTTGTGCCTCACCTTCGTCTGATTGAGATTCTTCACGGAAGTGGCCTCCACAGGATTCTTCCCTTAATAAAGCATCTTTAGCAAATAATTCAGCAAGTTCCATGTAATCAGCAACTCGTCCAGCTTTCGCTAATTCATCGTTGAACTCATTCATTCCTCCAGGAACCTTAACTTCTTTCCAGAATTCTTCGCGTAAAACTTTGATTTCTTCAATTGCAGAAGTTAAATCTTCTTTATTACGGGCCATTCCACATTTGTTCCACATAATATGCCCTAAATGTCTATGGAAAGTATCCACTGATTTAGTTCCCTTATTGTTGATAAAATGCTCTAAACGTTCAACCACTTCATTCTCTGCATTAGCAAATGCGATGTGATCTGTAGAAATTGGACCAGTACGGATATCGTCTGCTAAATAGTCACCTATTGTGTAAGGCAAAACAAAATATCCATCTGCCAAACCTTGCATTAATGCAGAAGCTCCCAAACGGTTTGCTCCGTGATCTGAGAAGTTAGCTTCTCCAATCGCATATAAACCAGGAACAGTTGTCATTAAGTTGTAATCAACCCAGATTCCACCCATTGTATAGTGAACAGCTGGATAAATCATCATTGGAGTTTCGTATGGATTCTCATCAACGATTTTCTCATACATCTGGAAAAGGTTACCGTATTTATTAGCAATAACTTCTTTACCTAATTTTGTAACAAGCGTTTTATCATTCTCGTCTAGGCCTTGAATGTGTGCTGTTTCTTTTCCATAACGCTCAATTGCTGAAGCGAAATCTAAGTATACAGCTTGTCCCGTTGCGTTAACACCATAACCAGCATCACAACGCTCTTTGGCAGCACGTGAAGCAACGTCACGAGGAACCAAGTTACCAAATGCTGGGTAACGACGCTCTAAGTAATAATCTCTATTTTCTTGTGGAATATTAACTGGTTTTAATTGACCAGCTCTAATTGCCTTAACATCATCCATGTTTTTAGGAACCCAAATACGTCCATCATTTCTCAATGATTCTGACATCAAAGTTAATTTCGCTTGAAGTTCACCAGCAACAGGAATACATGTTGGGTGAATTTGCGTGAAACATGGATTTGCAAAATATGCTCCTTTCTTATGAATCTTCCAAGCTGCAGAAGCATTACTTCCCATTGCATTCGTTGATAAGAAGAAAATGTTTCCATATCCACCCGAACCAACTACAACAGCATGCGCTCCGTGTCTTTCGATTTTTCCAGTAACCAAATCACGTGTAATAATTCCACGTGCTTTACCATCAACTACAACTACATCCATCATTTCGTGACGGTTGTACATTTTTATCTTTCCACGGCTAATTTGGCGATTCATTGCTGAATATGCACCTAATAATAACTGCTGTCCTGTTTGTCCTTTCGCATAAAAAGTACGTGAAACCAATACACCACCGAAAGAACGGTTGTCTAAAAGTCCACCATAATCACGTGCAAAAGGAACACCTTGAGCAACACATTGGTCGATGATGTTTGCCGAAACTTCAGCTAAACGGTAAACGTTTGCTTCTCTTGAACGGTAATCTCCACCTTTAACTGTATCATAAAACAAGCGATAGATTGAATCTCCATCTCCTTGATAGTTTTTTGCTGCGTTGATTCCTCCCTGTGCTGCAATCGAGTGTGCACGTCTTGGTGAATCTT
>Ga0209075_1000896_pt1 | contig 28793 bp, 24 predicted proteins | sample Stecom2011_FD_187523 | JGI IMG/M metagenome (GOLD analysis project Ga0209075, IMG submission 187523) | Agricultural soil microbial communities from Utah to study Nitrogen management - Steer compost 2011 (SPAdes) (version 2) | ecosystem: Environmental > Terrestrial > Soil > Agricultural land...
CTGTTATGTAGATGGCAAAGCCTACATTGCAAAAAAAAATGATATTACTGCTTTTTATCAATTTTACCAAGGTGAATATAGTCTTTCTGTTCAAGGCGAATGGTCTTCTTCTGAATATTTATCTGTAATAAGATTTCATGGTAATAAAGAGAATATATTATTAGAAGGTAATACTTATCCGCTTGAAAAACCGATTTTAGGAGGAAATAATTTATATGGGAGTTTGTTTTTTAAAGAATTTGGCAATTGGTATAATACCAATGATGAACAAACAGGAGAACTTAAAATAACCAAATTCGACGAAATTAACGGTATACTTTCAGGTACGTTCTGGTTCAATGTAAAACGTCCAGACGGAGAAATTGTTGAAATCCGTGATGGTCGTTTTGATGTAAGATATAATTAAAAAAACATGTGTTTGTCAACAAAAGTCGTTATGCGATAACTTATTCTTTCCTTATAAATAATAAAAAAGCTATATATGACAATACTTCGATAAAAATTTAAGCAGCAATTAAACCGACTCGTCTTAGCTTGTATAATCTTTGATTATTTTAGGCAAGTATGAGGTTTATTCCAAACTCATCTAGAAACAAGTTCAACAATAATTGATGTTATGCAATACTTCAACATCAGATATCAAAAACGAAAGTCCTTTTTCTGATTTATCTTTATTCCAATGTGACACTCACATCAAGTTGACACTTGTGAGCGAAGTGTAGTTGAAATTAGAAATAAAATAATCACAACATAGCATTATGCCGAAAAGAAAAAAGCATTAACACGTTGTTTTTAATTGTTTTTTTTGAGCACTATTTACAAAATAAATATTTTTTTAGGGGTTAAATCATGCACGATTTATTAAATTTGTCGGCATACAAAATACGAATATTATGTTTGGAGACTTAATGGGAATGATGGGTAAATTACAAGAAACCCAGAAAAAAATAGAAGAAACAAAGCAACGTTTGAACAATGTTTTAATCGACGAACAAAGCAGCGACGGCTTGTTGAAAGTTACGGTCACTGCAAATAGAGTAATCAAACATCTGGAAATCAATGAAGAATTATTACAAGATAAAGAACAGTTAGAAGATTATTTGATTTTGACACTCAATAAAGCATTTAGTAAAGCAGGCGACATCAATGAAGCGGAATTAGCTGCAGCTGCAAAAGACGGAATTCCAAATATTCCAGGAATGGATTTATTTAAATAGTCTATGTGGAGGTATTCTTTAACACTTTTGGGGGCGGCAAGTTTATTTTTAGCTTGTCAAACAAAAACCTATAAAGGAAACACTGTTATTTCTGGCGAAATACAAGGATTAAAACAAGGAACAATCTATATCCAACAAATAAAAGACAGCAGTTTGGTATTGATTGACAGTATGGTTGTAAAAGGCAATTCTGATTTTGAAACTTCTTTTGATTTGGATGAGCCTGAAGTTTTATACCTTAGCTTGAATCGAGGTATTTCTCAATCACTGGATAATTTAATTTTGTTTTTTGCAGAGCCTGGTAAGATGTCTATCAAAAGTACTTTGAGTAATTTTTCAGGCGGTGCACTTATTGAGGGTTCAGAAAATCAACAGCTTTATAACAATTATCTTGAAATGAGGAGTGCTATCAACAACAGGCATAACGAATTGGTCAAAGATCATTTGTTAGCCCAAAAGAATCAACAAACGGTTAAAGCTGATAGTATAGAACAAGCAATTAATAGAACAGGTACACGTTTTTATTTAAATGCACTTAATTTTGTCTTAAAGCACAACGAAAATGAGGTGGCACCTTACATCACTCTCACGGATATAGCAACGGTTCATCACAAGCATTTAGACACCATTTACAACAACTTGAGCCCAAAAGTAGCTAAAAGTAAATACGGTGTGATTTTAAAGAATTATATGGAAATGATTAAAGAGTAATCAATCACTGATTACTCTTTAATCAACTTCAACAGTGATTTTAATCAGATCATTTCAAGTTTAAAAGATATTCACCGTATCCACTTTTTTTCAGAGGTTGGGCAACATTATACAACTGCTCTTTGGTAATATAACCCATTCTATAAGCCACCTCCTCAATAGCTCCAATTTTCAATCCTTGGCGTTCTTCTATAACTTGCACAAACTGTCCCGCCTGCATCAACGAGACAAACGTCCCGGTATCTAACCAAGCGGTGCCTCGATCAAAAACTCCTACGCGTAATTTTCCTCTTTTCAAGTATTCTTTATTCACATCTGTGATTTCAAATTCACCACGATCGGAAGGCTTAATGCTTTTGGCAATTTCAACAACATCATTGTCATAGAAATACAAACCTGGAACAGCATAATTTGATTTGGGTTCAGCTGGTTTTTCTTCAATAGAAATGACATTGTTATTTTGGTCAAATTCAACAACTCCATAACGTTCAGGATCTTGTACTGGATATGCAAAAACCACCCCACCTTCTTCGTGCGTACAACTTTGCAACAACTTGCTCATACCACTACCGTAAAAAATATTGTCACCCAAAACCAAGGCTACTTTGTCATTTCCAATAAACTCTTCGCCTATCACAAAAGCTTGTGCCAAACCATTCGGATGAGGTTGTTCGGCATATTCAAAATGACAACCAATCTGAGAGCCATCACCCAATAATCTTTTAAAATTAGGCAAATCATGTGGTGTCGAAATAATCAAAATCTCGTTAATTCCTGCCAACATCAAAGTCGATAAGGGATAGTAAATCATCGGTTTGTCATAGACTGGCATCAATTGTTTACTGACTGCCAAAGTCAATGGATGTAAGCGAGTTCCAGAACCTCCGGCTAAAATAATTCCTTTCATTTTCATAAAAATTATGTAAATTAATGCTTTTATCTATAACTCATCAACTTTTAACAACATCTCTTTCAAACTGTCTTCCCAATAAGGGATGTTGATTTGATAAGTCTTTTCAATTTTGGCTGTATCCAACAGAGAAAATTTTGGCCTTTTTGCAACTGTCTGAAAAGCTTCGCTGGAAACAGCATTAATTTTAGTCGAAAACCCTTTGATGTTTTTAATCGCAACAGCAAAGTCGTACCAACTGATTTTTCCTTTATTAGTGTAGTGATAAACGCCTGATACATACGAATCAGACTGGATGATTTGCATAATAACTTCAGCTAAATCCCGGGCATAAGTTGGCGCGCCAATTTGATCGTTCACCACACTTATTTCCTCACGTTCATTCATCAACCGAAGCATTGTTTTTACAAAATTAGAACCATAAGTAGAATAAACCCAAGCAGTTCTGACAACAACAAATGCTGCACCAGATTGCTGCAGAGCTAATTCACCTTTTAATTTAGTAAATCCATACACATTGATTGGAGCGGCATTGTCATCTTCTTTTAGAGGGATTTGGGACCTACCATCAAAAACATAATCTGTAGATATATGGATGACCTTAGCTTGATGATCAGCTGCCCATACTCCTATTTCTTTAACTGCCAAATGGTTAATTTTATTAGTTAATTCGGCTTCAATTTCTGCTTTATCAACAGCTGTATATGCACCTGCATTGATGATAATAGATGGTTGAACAGAATCCAAAATCTTTTGAATTTTTTCCGGTTGGCTCAAATCCATTTGGTCGCGATTTAAAAACACCATTTCATATTGAGGAAATTGTGATTCCAAATCCTGTAATTCGGCACCTAACTGTCCATTTTTTCCAGTAATTAAAATTTTTTGTGTCAATTTTTGAAATTTACTTCGTGAAACAAAGGAGCTTGTTGGTCTTTTTCTGACAAAACCATTAAATCATCTTCAACTCTCCAATCAATATTCAGATCTTTATCCAAAGGATGTACTCCAATTTCCGAGGCATTATGATAATAATTGTCACATTTATAAAAGAATACTGTCGATTCAGATAAAACTGAAAAACCATGTAAAAAACCTCTTGGAATAAATAATTGTTTATTATTTTCTGCTGAAAGCTCCACTGCAATATGCAATCCAAAAGTAGCCGAACCAGGTCTTGCGTCCACAACAACATCCAACACCTTACCTTCTAGCACCCGTACCAATTTGGCTTGTGCAAAATCACCTGTTTGAGCGTGCAACCCTCGAACTACACCTTTTTTAGAAAAGCTTTGATTGTCTTGGACAAAATGCGTATGAACTTGAGTCAATTTATGAAATTTTTTTTCATTAAAACTTTCAAAAAAATATCCGCGTTCGTCTTCAAATATACGAGGTTCTATAATAAAACAACCTTTTAGTATTGTTTCTGTTATTTTCATTATTGTTTAAATTATAATTGACTTGTCCGTTATCATTCATAATTGGTCATTTTTTCACTCTTGAACACAAATGAAAAGTAAGTGTTGACTTGGTTTGAAATTTACAAACAAAGTCAGCAGTGAAATGGAGACTCCATCTTGCTAAATAGCAAATCATCTTCCTGATTATGAGCTAAACTCTTTCTTTTAACCTGTACTGAGCTTATCTAAGTATCGGAATGATAAAATATTAAAATTACATATTATGATACATTGCGGATATACATAAAATCATACAAATTAATGCAAATCACAAATTAAAAATATTAAATTTCACCTGCTTATTTCAGCATTTAGATCAACCGTACTTACTTATATTGTTTGTCATAATATTTTTGATAAGCTCCCGAGGTTACATTGTTTAGCCATTCTTCATTAGAAAGGTACCAATCAATAGTAATTGCCAATCCTTCTTCAAAGGTAACACTCGGCTCCCAACCCAATTCCGTTTTAATTTTTGTAGCGTCAATCGCATAACGTAAATCATGCCCTGGACGGTCTTTGACAAATGTAATCAAGGTTGCACTTGTGCCAGGTTTCCTTCCCAATTTCTCGTCCATTTGTTTACACAGCTCTCTGACTAAATCGATATTTTCCCATTCATTAAAACCACCAATATTGTAGGTCATCCCGTTTTTTGCTTTGTGAAAAACCTCATCAATAGCTCTGGCGTGATCGATTACAAATAACCAATCTCTGGTATATTTCCCATCTCCATAGATAGGCAATGGTTTGTTGTTTATGATATTATTAATACACAAGGGTATCAATTTCTCAGGAAAATGATTTGGTCCGTAATTATTAGAGCAATTCGTAATCACCACCGGCAAACCGTACGTATCTGCATAAGCCCTAACAAAATGGTCAGAAGAAGCCTTAGAAGCAGAATAGGGTGAATGTGGATCGTAGGAAGTTTCTTCTGTAAAAAATCCATTCTTGCCCAAAGTACCGTAAACTTCATCAGTTGAAACATGATGAAAGCGTTTATTTGTGAGCGCACCGTCCCAAATATGTTTTGCTGCATTCAAGAGATTTACTGTCCCTATCACGTTAGTCATCACAAAATCCAGAGGGCTGCTTATAGACCGATCTACATGAGATTCAGCCGCTAAATGAATGACGCCATCAGGTTGGTAGTTAGCAAACAATTCAAAAACAGCTTTTGCGTCACAGATATCTACTTTCTCAAAGCTGTAATTGGGCTCATTTTCAATGTCTTTGATATTTTCTAAATTACCGGCATAAGTCAACACATCTACGTTAACAATTTGATATTCAGGGTAGTTTTGAACAAAACGACGTACAACATGTGAACCGATAAAACCAGCACCACCAGTAATTAATATATTTTTTTTAGATTTAGTCACTTGCATTTCTAATTTATAAAACCACTTGAATTAAATTACAGTGCATTTTGGTTTACAAATGTAGCTTTTTGCTTTTGAATTAAAGAAAAAATTTGATATTTAAAAGGTTTAAAATTCAATGTCATATAATTTTAATTTGTTGTAAAGTGTTTTCCTATCAATTCCTAAAATTTGAGCTGCCTTTGTCTTATTGTATTTTGCTTTCTCCAAAGCAATCTTTATCAATTGTTCTTCATTTTTGGACGAAAATAATTTTAAATCTTGTGTTTGTTTGTTTTCGCTAAATTCAGGGTTGACAGTTGATAAATTGCTATCTTCTGATTTCAAAACATTCTGCTGAAACATTTCTGTTGGCAAAACGCTTGTTTCAATGACGGAAGATTTAGAAAGCAAAACCGCCCTTTTGATTACATTTCGCATTTCTCGCAAATTACCAGGCCATTCATAATTTAGGAATAAATTGATGACATCGTCAGATAGATGAGTCACTTTTCGCTCTAATTCTTCATTGGACTTTTCAATAAAGTGGTTGGCAAAAGTCAAAATATCTTTGCCACGCTCACTCAATTTTGGAGCCTGAATAGAAAATTCATTCAATCTGTGGTATAAATCTTCTCTAAATTCTCCTTTTCTAACTGCTAATTGTAGGTCTTCGTTTGTAGCTGCAATAATTCTAATATCAACTTCTATTTCTTTACTACTTCCCACAGGTTTCACCTTGCGTTCTTGTAAGGCACGTAGCAACTGTACTTGGACATCATAAGATAAATTTCCCACTTCATCTAAAAAAATAGTACCTCCATTGGCGGATTCAAAATGACCGATTTTATCTGTAGTTGCTCCAGTAAAAGAACCTTTTACGTGACCAAAAAATTCACTCGCAGCTAAATCCTTTGGAATTGCTCCACAATCTACAGCGATGTATGGTAAATCTCTACGTTTGCTTAATTTGTGAATTGAATAAGCGATATTTTCTTTTCCTGTACCACTGTCTCCGATGATTAAAACCGAGATATTAGTTGGTGCTACTACGTTAATAAACTCATGTAACTCTTTGGATCTGGGGCTTTCACCTTTTATATAATGACTGTCAGTATAAGCGTTTTTATCTGGACGCTTTTCTTTATTTAGTTGATCTTTTTTACTCAAGTTCTGCTCATCATAAGCCTCTTTATTTTCTAAAGCTTTATTGATTGCATATAAAATTTCATCAGAATTTACAGGTTTGGCAATGTAGTCAAAAGCTCCTAATTTCATTACATAAACAGCTGTCTTGATATCGGTGTAACCAGTCATAAGAATGACTTGAATTCTTGGATCTATTTTTTTTATGTATCGTAAAATCTCAACTCCATCGCTGTCGGGCAAACGAACATCGGTTAAAACCAAATCCACATCTTTTTCACTCAACAACTCTTCTGCTTCTTTAAATGTAAAAGCAGCGTAAACTTCAAAACCTTTTTTAGTTAAGAAAGTCTTCATCATCAAGCAAAAAGATACATCATCCTCTATAATTAAAATTTTACTCATGTTTTATACTTTGAATTAATTAAGTGTTCTTGCATTAGGTAAAGATGCAAAGGCTTAAAATTAGCTTTTTTATTTGTACTAAAGAAAATATTCATTCTTTTTTAACGTTAAAAAAAACTAATAAAATGAAGGTTATTCTTTCTCAAGTTATTTATTTATCTCTTTCAACATTTGCTCTTCCTTGAAAGTCAAAGGGACTACATTGAATTTTTGCCAATATTTAGTTCTGTAATTTTTGCCTAAACGTGTCAATTTATTGTATTGATAAAAATCATTTGAGTTGGGTTTTACAGGTCTTTCTTCAATTGAATCGATTAAAAGCTCAACAAAACCGCCTACTTGTGTCAGTTGATTTTGAACTTCGGAAACACCAAAAACTCTATACGATACATAGGCCAATGCGTAATTATTATTGTGTAAACTAAAAAGTGTCGTACGATTATAAAAACTTCTTTTAAAAAGATGGTTTGTGTACATCCTATAATCACTGTTATTAATGAAGTCAGTTGCCAAATCAACTTTTATTTCTCTGATAAGGTCATCTTTGGCACCATAAACCATGGTTCCTTGGAGCATCGCTTTTTTAGCATTTTCAACTGGAGAAAAGTTCAATACGTACAATTCTGTTCCTTCCATATCGGTCTTGGAAGTGATGTAAAGGCTGTATTCTTTATCCGATATAATGTCTTTAATCAACTTGAATTCAAACTCATAAGAAATCCGTTCTCTCAAATCGCCCCAATAATAATTCACATGTGTCAATGAATCAAAGCTTTTAGCAGTTTCATTTGTGAATTTCACACTTCGACTTTCGCGAACAATCACGTTACTTTTATTTATAGACCGCAAATAATAATCCAATTCCGCGTCTTCATATTGATACATCGTTCCATTGATATACATCAATTCTCTGTAATATGTATTCAGTTTCAAATTATTTGAAAACCGAGCTTGTGATGCCTTAATTACTCGATTGATTTCATTTCGAATGGAAGTGTTTAATATTACGATTTCTTCCAAATCCTCAGAAGCTATCTTTAAATCAACATTTAAAACTGAAGCTTCAGTAAGTGCCATTTCTTTTGTAAAATAACTCAAGTGTCTGAAAATTATTTTTGTATCTTCTTCAGCAACATTCATCTGAAATCGTCCTTCACTATTGGTAACCGTAGTTTTGCCCGAACGATTTCCGATGATTAACACATGTTCAATCGGTTTCTTACTATCGTTGTCTTTCACGATACCTTGAATTCGTTTTTGAGCATTTAGCTGTTGAAAACTAATTAAGGTTAAAATTATTAAAATTAAGTTTCTCATTTCAATATTTTTAGATATTAGTCACTCATTTAAAGAAATGTTACATTCACCAAAAAAAGAACCATCAAAAGTGGTTCTTTTTTCTATAATTCACAATAAATTGTTTCTGTTTGATTTAATAAGAAAACAAAGGTCGTTCACTCATCAATTCGCTTACTTCTTGACCAATTTGTTCCAGAAGAACTTCGTTATCAATATTCATTAACGCACGATCAATGAAATCTACTACTGTTTCCATATCGCTTTCTACCAAACCTCTTGTGGTTATCGCTGCCGTTCCCACACGTATTCCTGAAGTAACAAACGGTGATTTATCATCAAAAGGCACCATATTTTTATTTACAGTAATTTCGGCTTTTACTAGAGCATTTTCGGCTTGTTTTCCCGATATATTTTTATTTCTCAAGTCAATTAGCATCATGTGGTTGTCTGTTCCTCCTGAAATTATATGATAACCTCTGTTTACAAAAGCTTCAGCCATGGCTTTTGCATTTTTTTGAACTTGCAACATATAGTGCATAAACTCATCTTGCAGCGCTTCTCCAAAAGCAATAGCTTTAGCTGCAATAATGTGCATCAATGGACCACCTTGATTTCCTGGAAATACAGCTGAGTCCAACAAAGCAGACATCATTCTAAGGTCTCCTTTTGGAGTTTTTAATCCAAATGGATTTTCAAAATCTTTACCCATCATAATCATTCCACCTCTTGGTCCCCGTAAAGTTTTATGTGTAGTTGTCGTTACAATATGGCAGTGAGGCAACGGGTCAGACAATAACCCTTTTGCAATTAAACCTGCTGGATGAGCAATATCAGCCATCAATAAAGCTCCTACTTCATCGGCAATTTCACGAAAACGTTTGAAATCCATATCACGAGAATACGCAGATGCGCCCGCTATTATTAATTGCGGCTTTTCTCTTTCAGCAATCTCTTTTACTTTGTTGTAATCAATAAGTCCAGTGGCTTGATCAACACCATAAAAAACCGGGTTGTACAATTTTCCTGAAAAATTTACAGGAGAGCCATGAGTTAAATGCCCACCGTGAGATAAATCAAAGCCTAAAATCTTATCTCCAGGCTTTAAAATAGCAGAAAAAACAGCAGTATTAGCTTGAGAGCCTGAGTGTGGTTGTACGTTGACATAGGCTGCATTAAATAAAGCTTTTGCTCTGTCAATTGCTATTTGCTCCACTATATCAACCACTTCGCAGCCCCCGTAATAACGTCTATTAGGGTAACCCTCAGCATATTTGTTGGTTAAAACAGAGCCGGCAGCTTCCATTACTTGGTCGCTGACAAAATTCTCTGATGCAATTAATTCCAAGCCATTTAACTGCCTGTCTTGTTCATCTAAAATAAGATCAAAAATTTGTTCGTCGCGTTGCATTATAAATAATTAGATTAAATTGAATCCAAATTTATGAAAAAAGATTGTTATATTCGCATTAAAAATAATTTTAATCTTCAAAACAGATTTAACTATGAGTATAGCAGCGAACAATCCTGACTTAAAATCTTGGTTGGAGGTAGCTGAAAACAGCGACTTCCCTATTCAAAACATTCCTTTTGGCGTATTTTCAATAAACGAAGAAGAGTTGGCGATTGGAACCCGAATCGGTGATTTTGCTATAAGCTTGACCGCTTTAAACGATTTGGGATATTTCGAAGACATCGAATTTGACGACACCGTATTGTACGATGAAACCTTAAATGCTTTTATTTCCGAAGGAAAAGATGTTTGGAGAGCTGTGAGAAACCGAATCTCAGAGCTTTTTGAGGCAAATAATCCAGAATTGAAAAACCAAATCAAACATCATGAATCGGTGTTGTTCAACATCCATAAAGTACAGATGGAACTACCTGTATTTATCGGTGATTACACCGATTTTTACTCTTCAAAAGAACATGCCACCAACGTGGGAATGATGTTCAGAGATCCTAAAAACGCCTTATTGCCCAACTGGTTACATATACCAGTAGGTTACCACGGGAGAAGCTCCACCATCGTTCCTTCTGGGGTTCCAGTTCATCGTCCGTTGGGACAAACCCTTCCCAAAGGAGAAACTCAACCGATTTTTGGTGAATCCAAACGCGTAGATTTTGAATTGGAAACTGCATTTATTACTGCTGATGTTAACGATATGGGCGAACGCGTTTCGGTGGAAGATGCAGAAAATCACATATTCGGAATGGTTTTACTCAACGACTGGTCTGCACGTGATATTCAAGCATGGGAATATGTTCCTCTTGGTCCATTTTTAGCAAAAAATTTTGCTTCTTCAATCTCTTGTTGGATTGTAACCTTAGATGCATTAGAACCTTTCCGTTGCGAAAGTCCTAAACAAGATAATCCTAAACCTTTGCCTTATTTACAACAAACAGGTGCACATGCTTTTGATATTAATTTGGAAGTCATTTTGAAACCAAAAAACCAAGAAGGTAAAACCGTTTGTCAGTCTAACTTTAAATATATGTACTGGACAATGAGCCAACAATTAGCACATCATACTGTCAATGGCTGCTTGGTATCATCTGGAGACATGATGGGGTCGGGAACAATTTCTGGTTCAACTCCAGATAGTTACGGTTCTTTATTAGAATTGACTTGGGCAGGACAAAATCCTATCGAAATGCCCGACGGGTCAAAACGCACTTTTATTCAAGATTACGACACCGTTATCATGAAAGGATATTGTGAAAAAAATGGAATTCGTATCGGATTCGGAGAAGTTACTTCACAATTACTTCCAGCTGTTCCTTTTGAATAATAAAAACATATTACCAAATCACAGGTTTACTTAACTTTTATATGAACTTGTTTTGACTTTTTTGATTGAAGTGAAAAAGTCAAGATAAGTTCTCTGAGTAAACCTGTGAATTCTTCGAGTCTCTTATAAAATGTTGGTATTTCTTGACCTTATTTACCCATACATTCTTGCAACTACAGTCATAAGTTTTTTAGGCTTTTGGATTTCAATGGTGCTGTTCTTTGGAATAAGTGGTTTAGAGTTAAGAAATCAATCATCTGAAAATTTAAATACTTTTTTTCGCAAAAGACATGTCAAATACATTTCGTTTGTTGGAATCGCTTCTCTTTTAATTCTTATGCTAATCAGAGGTGTTTTTGAGCAAAATACTATTTATAAAATAAAGAAAAACTATCTAAGTGAAAATTATCATATTTATTGGATTCCTGAGGAAAATATAAACAGTCTGCATCTTGATTTTACCAGTCTAAAGCTAGCCGAAGCAACCAGAGCAACTCATATAAGCAATAAAGACAGCTTGCTTTTTATTTTTAAAGTTTCAAACACAAAATTCAAGATAAAACTAAAAAAAGCCGTTTTCGATAATAATTTATATTTTCTATACATCATTGATTACAATTACACTTCCGGCACTCCCTATGCTACGATTAGAAAATTAAACAATCCTTAAATCTCAAACGATCTTAGTTTAAATACAATAGCTCGTTTTATTAACCCAACATAATTTTAACCTGAGTTCGATTATAAAATTGAGATTCATATTTCAATAAATGAGTAAGATACGAGCGTTTTTCAGGAAGAAATAGCGGGCTATTTCGAGTGAAAAAAGCGAAGTAGCTTGTTATTTATTTTGAAGTTTATAAAAAACATTTTTCGTTACTTATGATTTTAATAATCAGCGATATGAATCCAAGAAAAGAATCGAACTCAGGTTTTTACGTCTTTTAACTTTGTAGGTTTCAAAAAACAAACTATCTTTGCCTCGTTTTCAGGTTGCAATTTATGCATTAAAAGGGAAACAGGTGCGATTCGTCAATGCCTGTGCTGTTCCCGCAACTGTAAGCTTTTGTTGATTTTCAACACTTGTTTTTAACGCGCCACTGAGTTTCATTGGGAAGGCTAAAACAAGAAAGCGAGCCAGGAGACCTACCCGAAAACCCATAATTAATTACACCTTCGGGAAAAAAGGTTAAAGAAATGAATGTAAAAAATAGCTTTGCAGCTTTTGCTTTTTCAGTGTGTTCACTTGCTTTTTATGGTCAGGAACAACTCAACTATCAACTAGATGAACTTCTCATAGAGCATCGGAAAATTAGCAATCAATCCAAATCGCAACGTACAATTATTTTCAACGACTCTCTTATTAATCAGCGCGTCGGAACTTTCACAGATTTTTTACAAAAAAACACCAATATTTATTTCAAAGAAGAAGGTTATGGAATGACAAGTTCACCTTCTTTTCGAGGCACTACTTCTCAACAAACCAGTGTTTTGTGGAATGGCATAAAAATAAACTCTCCTTTTTTAGGACAAAGTGATTTTAACGCAACCGCTTTTAAAAATTACGATAATATAGTTATAAAACCAGGGGGTGGAAGTGTTCTATATGGTAGTGGAGCAGTGGGTGGAACAATTCACTTAAACAACGAGCTGCAATTTGATCAAAAACGGACCAATTACTTGCAACTTAACTATGGAAGTTTCAATACAAAAGGCATTCACTATAAAATTTTGAACGGCTCAGAAAAGTGGGCAGTTCAGGCGTACTTTGGATACAATAAAAGTGACAATGATTATGAATGGCTGGGCAAAAATCAAAACAATATCAACGGACAATTTGAAAACATCGATCTAGGCGCAGCTGCTTCTTATAAAGTTAACGAGAGAAACTCCTTGACTTTTCATTCTTCAATGTACAAAGATGATCGACATTTTTCGTTACTGACCCCCTATCAGACCAAAACCAAATATGAAAATTACTTTTATAGAAACTTATTGAAATGGCACTACAAGACGAATCGATTTTTAAACACCCTCTATATTGCAAATATTCAAGAAAAATACTTGTATTATGATCAACTTCCCACCGAACGACATTCAGGAGGAAAAGCTTCGATGTGGTTGCTAAAAAACGAATCTCACTACATGGTTTTTAAAAACTGGAAACTTTCAACACTTTTTGAATATCAAAAAAATACAGGTGAAGGAATTGCTTCGAACTTACCATTAGCGACACAAGAGATTGCTTCCTTGGCATTATTATCAAGTTATGAGTTGAATGCAAATTCAGGATTTGAAATTGGATTAAAAAACGAATTTGCTAAAGATTATCAAAATCCATTTTTATTCTCAGCAGGCTTTTATTGGAGTAGTAATTTTTATGAATTGAAGCTCAACACTTCAAAAAATTACCGCATTCCAACATTTAATGACTTATATTGGCAACCAGGCGGTAATCGCCATCTAAGACCAGAAAAAAGCCATCAGATTGACCTTAATAATGATTTTCAATTCCACAATTTTAATTTTAATATTTCAGTCTATTATAGTTCTATCTCTAATATGATCCGATGGATTCCTACTTCAACTGGTTATTGGGAAGCACAGAATACTCATAAAGTAAGTGTTTTTGGAACAGAAGTTTCGTTGAATTATCATAAAAAGTGGAACAATCATGCCTTGTCCACTTCCGTTAATCACGCCTTTACCAAATCAACAAATAACACAAACAACAAACAACTGACTTACATCCCTTTACACAAATTCACAACTAATATTAACTATCGATTTAAAAATTTTAGTATAGTACCCTCATTTTTATTTATTGACAAAATATATACAACAGAATCCAATAACGAACAAAACAGCCTTGACGCTTATGGAACATTTGACCTAGACTTTCAACAGTTTTTTAATAATAAAAAATTCCCTTTTACACTAAATTTAAAAATAAAAAACATTGGCAATACCGCCTACACAATAATGCCGGAGCGTCCCATGCCCGGAAGAAACTATCACATTCAATTCATTAAAAAATTTTAACAAATGAAAAAAATCTTAGTACCAATGCTTGCTATCGCTGCGCTATACAGTTGCAGTAACTCTGATGACGATCAGCTTATCGATCCAGATGCAAAATATTTTAACGGCTTTTTTATTACCAACGAAGGCAACTTTAATAAAACAAACGGAACGGTTTCGCATATTTCAAGTGATCTCAATTCTATTTCTAACGATGTCTTCCGAAATGCCAATGGAAGAGGCTTGGGAGACGTGGTTCAAAGTATGGTTATTCACGGGGATTATGCTTTTATAGTCGTTAATAATTCCAACACGATTGAAGTGGTTGATAAAAAAACTTTTAAATCAGTTCATACAATTACAGAAGCACTCAACAGCCCAAACTACGCAGTTGTAAATAACAATAAATTGTATGTTTCCAGCTTATACGACTCTAGTTTAACTGTATATAACGCAGAAGATTACAGTTTCGTAAAAAAGATTGAACTTGATTTTGCAGCTGGAGGTATTGTAGCTGCAAACAATTACCTCTACGCTGCCAACGGCTATTACAGTGGTGGTTTGACTGTAGAAATTATTGATACTACAACTGACATTAACACAAAAGACCTTGTATTTGATAATAAAATCAATGGAATAGAAAGCAACGGTCAATCGGTTTTTGTTTTAGAAACCAATGAAAATGATAGTAAAATCACTGAAATAAATGGTGAAACTACAGCAAAAGAAATAAACCTACCTCAAGCAAATGCACGTTATTTAGCGATCGATGGTTCAAAACTGTACTACACAGCAGGAACAGGCATTTATCAGCTTTCTGACGCATTGACCCAGACCAGCAAAAAGCTATTTGATGTAAACATAGGAGAAGATCGTTTCTCTATGCTTTACGGATTTGAAGTTTTCAATGGAACTATTTTCACTTCAGATGCCAATGGATTCACTGACAATGGTAGTGTAAGTATTTATAAAGAAGACGGAACCATCGTAAAAACATTTAATGTAGGAATTGGTCCTAATGGATTTTGTAAATTCTAACTTTAAAAACCTTTTCTTAAAAAGCCTCAGACATTTCAAATCTGAGGCCTTTTTTAAAACTAATCCATTTTAGCATACAACAAAAAACACAAATAATTCATTTACAAACCATTGTTAATATACCACAGATGATTTTTTTTGTTTAAATTGGATTAAAATTCCTCAGATTTTATTGAATACAAAACATTCAATATCCGTAAAATTATTATTTGAACAATATTGAATTTTGAATTTTATATCTGTGCATCTGTAGCTAACAATTAAACCTTTATATTTCTGATGTTTATAAATTTTGACGTGTACTAATATTATGAAGTTAAAATTATTTTGCCCAAACTATATTTTGAAAGAAGCAGTATAGTCTAACACATTAGGTAGAAGCAGATTTGAAAAGCACACAATCCGATATTTTTAAAAACATATACTACATTTGGTGCAGACGGACAGCTTTGTGTTTGTAGTGTTTTTATTTTTCGACAATTATTTTGTACTATTAAAAAATATTTGTACTTTTACATCAAGTAGCAGCCGATGGTAATTTTGAGAAGAAACGAAAGTACAAGATCAGTTGAAAAAACAGGAGATTAATTTAGATTTAGACAATGTTTTTTTTCGAAAAATCTCTAGGAAAATAAACTGAAAAAGGAAAATTAAGGAGTATTCAGGAACTGGCTGCGATATCGCTGAAAAAGGAATATTAGTGCGTTGCCGGACGTTAAAGTATTTTTAGCATCACATTGTTTTTAATCAAACTAAGATTTATTTTTAGGACTGATATTATAAGAACATTGAGCCCGTTTTACAGATATCAATCACATGTGCCGTCATTTACGGTAGCCTCGGAAGCTACCGTCTCAGGTTTAAAAACTTGAAACAAATCGGCAATGAACACGACAAATGTTCCTTTGATTGATTTTAAGAAAAACTTATAAATGCCGACTGCGTGTCGGCATTTTTTATAAACCAAAACCACTTCAAGAGTAATGAGTTCGATTCTAAATCAATCAAATATTATTAACCTGAATTCGATTATAAAATTGAGATTCATATTTCAATAAATGAGTGAGATATGAGCGTTTTTTAGGAAGAAATAGCGGACTATTCCGAGTAAAAAAGGCGAAGTAGGTTGCCATTTATTGGAAAGTCTATAAAAATCATTTTCAGCTACTTATAATTCTAATAATCAGTAATATGAACCCAAGAAGAGAATCGAACTCAGGTTATTAAATGCAAAAAAGTTGACTTTAACAGTCAACTTTCTTAATTAGTTAAATAAGTAATTATTATTTGTTAGTAACGAGCAGCTTCTCTTCTTGCATCGTCGATCATATCTTCATTAGCTACAATTCCAAATTCAACTCTACGATTTAATGCTCTTCCTGCATCGGTTTCATTTGTTGCAATTGGATCAGCTTCTCCCATTCCTTGCGCAGTTACACGTCGAGTTCCAATTCCTTTAGACACTAAGTAAGCTTTAACGGAGTTGGCACGTGTACGAGATAATTTCATATTATATTCATCTCTGCCCACACTATCAGTATAACCATATACATAGATGTGCGTTCTTGGATGTTCTTTAAAAACTTTTACGATTTTGTCCAAATTAGACTTTGCTGTTGAGGATAATTCTGCTGAATCAAAACCAAAGTTTACGGTATTTTCATTAAGAATCACTTTGATTCCCTCACCTACTCGTTCTACTTTTGCACCTGGTAAAACATCTTCAATTTCCTGAGCCTGTTTATCCATGTTTTTGCCGATTACCGCACCTGCAGTACCGCCAATCACTCCACCTAAAACTGCTCCTAAAGCACTGTTGTTTTTACTTCCTACATTATTTCCTAATACTCCTCCCAATACGGCTCCTGCTGCGGCTCCTGCTGCGGCTCCTTTTTGCGTATTGTTTGCGTTTCTAACAGTATTACAACCAGTAAATACTGTTCCTGCCAACATTGCTGTTGTCAAAAGATACACATTCCACTTTTTCATATACAAAATTATTTATTGTTCTTTTTAAATGAATAAACGATAGTCGCTTCTGTAGAATTATCAATCAATTCAAACGTTGAATCAGTCAGATTGGCAATTGTCAAAACGTAACCGGTAGTTACATGTTTAGCTTTTTCTTGACTCAAAAACTTCAAGTTAAATGCGCCGTCCAACTTAACATTCCAAACAATTCTGGAATTAAATGCTGGGCAATTTCCTGGGTTGTTTAACGTCAACGTCCCTGAATTATTGTTTGGAATTAATTTCCATTGACTTCCTTCTAAACACTTTGCGTCAGCTATGTCAAAAGAAGTTACCATGTATCCCGAAGGATAATTTACATCTACTAATGTCCATTCCCCCTTTAATTTCACTTGGGTGGCGACATCGTTTTTCGTCCCCGTAGCAGTTGTTTTACATGAAAACAAGGCTATCGAAAAAATTCCTAATACTAAAACCTTTTTCATACTTTATATGTTTACACTCCAAAATTAGCAAATTTTATGCCTCATCCTACTTTTTTAGAGTTTTTTTTTATGACTTTTTGTCACATCACTTACTATTGGTACTTATTTTGACTGTAAGTTAATCAAAAATAACATTTAAAACAAATTAAAATCATGACTAAAGGTAAAATTAACGTTACAGTTGAAAACATTTTTCCACTAATTAAAAAGTTTTTATACAGCGATCACGAAATTTTTTTACGTGAATTAGTCAGCAATGCAACCGATGCTACTCTAAAACTTAAACACCTTGCTTCTATTGGAGAAGCGAAAGTTGAATACGGTGAACCACTCATAGAAATTGTAACCGATAAAGACAATAAAAAGCTTATTGTAAAAGATCAAGGGATTGGAATGACTGTTGAAGAGGTTGAAAAATACATTAACCAAGTTGCTTTTTCTGGTGCAGAAGAGTTTCTTGAAAAATATAAAGATTCAGCAAAAGATACAGGAATTATCGGACATTTTGGCTTGGGTTTCTACTCTGCATTTATGGTTGCAGATAAAGTTGAAATTATTACAAAGTCTTTTAAAGAGGAACCAGCAGCACATTGGACTTGTGATGGATCACCAGAATTTACGCTGACAACAACTGAAAAGAAAGAAAGAGGAACAGAAATTATTCTTCATATCAGCGACGATTCCTTGGAATTTCTTGAAGATTTTAGAATCAATCAGCTTTTGTCTAAATATAACAAATTCATGCCTGTTCCCATCAAATTCGGCACAAAAACTGAAAAAGATGGTGAAACCGAAGTGATTGTGGACAATATCATAAATAATCCAAATCCAGCATGGACCAAACAACCTAATGATTTAACAGAAGATGATTACAAAAATTTCTACAGAGAATTATATCCAATGCAGTTCGACGAACCATTGTTTAATATTCATTTAAATGTAGATTACCCTTTTAATTTAACTGGAATTTTGTATTTCCCAAAATTGACTAGCGATTTACAAATACAAAAAGACAGAATACAACTTTATCAAAATCAAGTGTTTGTCACAGATAATGTCGAAGGAATTGTTCCTGAATTTTTGACCATGCTCAAAGGCGTTATCGATTCTCCTGATATTCCACTCAACGTTTCTCGTTCTTATTTACAAGCCGACGGTAATGTAAAGAAAATTTCAAACTACATCACCCGAAAAGTGGCCGATAAACTAAAATCGTTGTTCAATGAAAATCGAGAAGATTTTGAACAAAAATGGAACGACATTAAGATTGTTATCGAATACGGCATGTTAACCGATGAAAAGTTTTATGAAAAAGCAACGGCCTTTGCTTTGTTCCCTACTGTCGATAATACATTTCTGACTTTGGAGGAATTAAAAGATAAAATCAAAAAAAATCAAACTGATAAAGATGGAAAACTAGTGGTTCTTTATACCTCAAACAAAGAGACGCAACATAGTTATATTGCAGCAGCAAAGGAAAAAGATTACGAAATCTTAGTATTGGACTCTCCTATCGTTGCACACCTTATCCAAAAAATGGAGATGGAAAACGAAAACATGAGTTTTGTGCGTGTGGATTCTGATGCTGTTGAAAATTTAATCAAAAAAGACGAGAATGTAATTTCAATATTGTCTGACAAAGAAATTGAGGTTTTAAAAACTTCTGTTGAAAAAACACTTGAAGGGAATAATTATACCGTTCAAACAGAAGCAATGGACAGTAAGACCGCACCTTTTATCATCACACAACCTGAATTTATGCGCCGAATGAAAGAAATGCAAGAAAGTGGTGGCTCAGGAATGTTTGGTGACTTTCCAGACATGTATCATCTATTGGTCAACACTAATTCTGATTTGGCTTCAAAAATTTTGACCATTGATGATGTGGAGCAAAAAAGTAGTTTGATCAAACAAGCTGTGGACTTGGCAAAGTTGTCTCAAGGTTTGCTAAAAGGCGAAGAATTAACCGAATTTGTAAAAAGAAATTTTAATAACTTGTAATTTTTAAAAAATGATTTATCTAATAAAGATGAATTAAATACAAAGAGAAGCTCTGTGAATCAAACACATGAGCTTCTTTTTTATTTTACTTTATATTTAAATTTACATTGATTTTAATGATTGTTTTTAAAAAAGAAAATGAAATTCTACATATAAATTGATTTATTGTCAAACAAAATTAGTTTAATAAGGTGCTAATGTTTAAATTTGTAGAACAATTAACTTTGCTAAAATAGTATTTATATATTATGAGTCAGACAGCTACAAAAGAAGCTTTAACCTTTAAAGATTTTAAGAAAGAAGTCATTAACGATTATAAAATCGCTCGTATTTCACGTGAATGCAGCTTGTTGGGAAGACGAGAAGTTTTAACCGGAAAAGCAAAATTTGGTATTTTTGGAGATGGAAAAGAGGTGCCACAATTGGCAATGGCAAAAGCTTTTCAAAACGGAGATTTTCGTTCAGGTTATTACAGAGACCAGACTTTTATGATGGCAATTGGTGCTTTGACAATCGAACAGTTTTTTGCTGGATTATACGGTCATGCAGATATTAATGCCGACCCAATGTCGGGCGGACGTCAAATGGGCGGTCATTTTGCCACACATAGCTTGGATGAAACTGGTAAGTGGAAAAACTTGACACAACAAAAAAATTCAAGTTCCGATATTTCACCAACAGCAGGTCAAATGCCACGTCTTCTTGGATTGGCACAAGCTTCAAAAATATACCGTGAATTTCCTCAAGCTGACCAAAATCAGATGTTTTCTATTAATGGAAATGAAATTGCATGGGGAACCATTGGAAACGCTTCCACTTCGGAAGGTTTGTTTTTTGAAACCATCAATGCGGCTGGTGTTTTACAAGTACCAATGGTCATGAGTGTATGGGATGATATGTATGGAATTTCTGTTCATGCACGCCACCAAACTACAAAAGAAAGTATTTCAGAAATCTTAAAAGGTTTCCAAAAAGAAGAAAATACCAACGGTTACGAAATTTTCACTGTAAAAGGTTGGGATTATGCTGCTCTGATAGATACTTATGCAAAAGCTGCTAAAATTGCCCGTGAACAACATATTCCCGTTCTAATCCATGTTCAAGACCTTACACAACCACAAGGACATTCAACTTCTGGTTCACATGAACGTTATAAATCAAAAGAACGTCTTGAATGGGAAACGGACTTTGATTGTATTACCAAGCTGAGAGAGTGGTTGGTAAGTTCCAATATGGCTACTGCCAAAGAATTAGATCAAATTGATTCAGATGCCAAAAAAGAAGTTCTTGAAGGTAAAAAAGCAGCTTGGGATGCTTACTTAAATCCTATTAAACAAGAAAGAGATCAATACGTAGGCTTGTTGAACACTCTAGTAAACGGAGCTTCAAACAAAGCTTTTATTGAAAAGCAAATAGCTGATCTAAAATCGATTAAAGAACCTATTCGCAAAGACATTATTTCAAATGCTAGAAAAGTATTGCGCAAAGTAATCGGTGAAAATGGTCATCAACAGCTTGCTACTTTTATTGAAGCTTATTTTGAAAAAACGCAGCCAAAATATTCTTCATATCTACATTCTGAAAGCAATCAAACTTTTAAAAATGTGAAGCAAGTACCTGCAAATTATGAAGAAGATAGTCAAATAGTTGACGCTCGTTTGGTGCTTCGGGATAATTTTGACGTTATTTTTAACAAATACCCAGAAAGTTTAATATTCGGAGAAGACTCCGGACATATTGGTGATGTTAACCAAGGGTTGGAAGGTTTACAAGAAAAATATGGTGCATCAAGAGTTGCCGACGCCGGTATTCGAGAAGCAACCATCTTAGGTCAAGGCATTGGAATGGCTATGAGAGGATTACGTCCAATTGCAGAAATTCAATATTTGGACTATTTGTTATATGCTATCCAAATTATGAGCGATGATTTGGCGACGGTTCAATACCGAACGCACGGAAAACAAAAAGCACCTCTGATTATACGTACACGTGGCCATCGTTTGGAAGGAATTTGGCATTCAGGCTCACCAATGGGAATGATTATTAATGCTATTAGAGGAATGCATGTCTTGGTACCTAGAAACATGACTAAAGCTGCTGGTTTTTATAATACTTTGTTGCAAACAGATGAACCAGCATTGGTTATTGAGTGTTTGAACGGTTATCGATTAAAGGAAAAAATGCCTACCAATTTAGGTGATTTTACTACTCCAATCGGAGAAGTAGAAACCTTGAGATCAGGTGAAGATGTTACTGTTCTATCTTATGGTTCAACTTTAAGAATTGTGGAACAAGCGGCGGTAGAATTAGCTGAAATTGGTATTGAAATTGAAATCATTGACGCACAATCTCTGTTGCCTTTTGATATACACAATGATACTTTAAAATCACTACAAAAAACCAATCGTTTACTGGTAATTGACGAAGACGTCCCAGGTGGAGCTTCTGCGTATTTATTACAACAAGTAATTGAAAAACAAGGCGGATATCGTTACTTAGATAGTGAGCCGCAAACATTAACTTCAAAAGAACATCGTCCAGCCTATGGCACAGACGGAGATTATTTCTCCAAACCATCTGTAGAAGATGTGTTTGAAAAAATTTATGAAATCATGCATGAAGCAAATCCATTGAAATACCCTGCTTTGTATTAAAATAAATGATTAAAAAAATAAGGCTGTCCATTAAAAGACAGCCTTATTAATTCACCCTCTTTTAGGATTATCAAGTTGAAAAAAGTTGTTAATGTTTATCAAATTGACGAAAATTAAATAAAATTAATCGCGAACCCTTTATTTTATTCTTCTTCTGAATCGGACAATATTTCATCTAAATCGTCAAAATTAACCTCTACCAAAGCGTATTTTGCTTGTTCTTCGTCGTCTTCCAAAACAAAGATATGTACCGCTTTATCCGCAGAACCAAAACCAGCAGTAATTGCAGAATTGATGTCGTTGCGTTCGATATACGGTATATTGTTGTTTTCTAACGCGTTTTTTACCGCCATTGCCATAATTGCACTACCTGAAAATATTTTCACATGTTTTTGCTCCATCTTTTTTGTTTTAAAATTAAGCATTTTTTCTTTTTCAAACAATTTATTTTATTTGTTTTTTGATTTTGCTTCATTTGATTAAGTTTCTTGTTTCTATAAAAGCCTAAGTTCAATTCTTTTCTTGGATTCATACCACTGATTATTAGAATCATAAGTAACTAAAAATGATTGTTTATAAACTTCCCAATAAATGACAACCTACTTCGCCTTTTTCATTCGAAATAGCCCGCTATTTCTTCCTAAAAGACGCTCGCCTCTTACTCATTTATTGAAATATGAATCTCAATTTTATAATCGAGCACAGGTATAAAAATGTCTAAAATCACTTGTATTCAACTAGTAAGTAGTAAAAAATAGCTGTTTTTATTCTTTTCGAAGTGTTTTTTGTACTGTATAGCTAGGCTTCGGAGCAATAAAAAGTCAAAGAAGAGGACAAAAAGAGTATTTTGTTAGCAATTGACAAAAGTTGAGATGAGTTCAAAATCTAATTTGGAAATAACCTCGTCAACGATTCAAATGTTTTCGAGAAATATAGTTGACAATTTCTTTTTTATCAATTCATTAATCAGTAACTTAGCAATTACAAACTGTAAATGATTTAAAATGAATACAATCCAAAAAAAAACTCGTGAGCTTAGCATTGGTGGAAAAAACTATCTATTCAGTTCTTTAAAAGATTTGTCAAACGCCAATATAGCTCGTTTACCGTTTAGCATTCGAATATTATTAGAAAATGTATTGCGCAATTACGACGGTTTTAGCATCACGGACGACCATATTGAGTTATTGGCAAACTGGTCTCCAGCACCAATAGATAAGGATATTCCTTTCATGCCTGCACGTATTTTAATGCAAGATTTCACTGGTGTCCCCGCAGTAGTCGATATGGCATCACTTCGTGCAGAGTTTATTCGCCATGGAAAAGATGGTCAGAAAATCAACCCCGCCATACCTGTAGATTTGGTTATTGACCACTCCGTACAAGTAGATTATTTCGGAACTAATTATTCCTATGATAAAAACGTCGAGATTGAATATGAACGAAATAAGGAGCGTTATGAATTACTGAAATGGGCTCAAAGTGGACTTCACAATTTCACGGTGGTTCCACCTGGCTTAGGAATCTGTCATCAAGTCAATCTGGAATATCTTGCCAAAGGAATCATCAGCAGAGACGGCTGGTTGTTTCCAGATACCTTGGTAGGAACGGATTCACATACGCCTATGGTCAACGGAATTGGCGTCGTTGGTTGGGGTGTAGGTGGCATAGAAGCTGAAGCTGCAATGTTGGGTCAACCCATTTTCTTTACATGTCCAGAAGTGATCGGTTTGAAGTTAATAGGAAAAATACCAGAACAATGTACCGCAACAGACATGGTTCTTTCAATCACAAAAGTGCTAAGAGATAAAGATGTTGTTGGAAAATTTGTCGAGGTTTTTGGAGAAGGTTTAGATCATCTCACAGTGACAGATCGAGCCACGATTGCCAATATGTCGCCCGAGTTTGGTTGCACAATTACCTACTTCCCTATCGACAACAGAACATTGCAATACATGCAAGAAACCAACAGAACGGAAGAAGAAATCCAAATTGTGGAAACGTATTGCAAAGAAAATTTATTATGGCGTACAGGCAATGAAACTATTGAATACTCAGCTGTTGTCGAGTTTGATTTATCAACATTAGAACCAACTGTTTCGGGACCTAAACGTCCCCAAGATAAAATTTTGGTTAAAGAATTAGACAAACAGTTTAAATATTTACTTGAAAACGAATACTCTAGATCCTACCATACTGTTCACAATCGTAGAGAATCTGCTTGGTTGGCCGACGGAGGTTCGGGTACCGAATTCACCTTTGGAAAAGTTCCAGTTAACAAAGATAATAAATTCGAAGTTGAAAAAGAAGCCATACAATCGGTTCGAATCAAACACAAGAACAAAGAATTTGTTTTAAGTGACGGAAGCATTGTCATTGCTGCCATTACAAGTTGCACCAATACCTCTAATCCAGCGGTGATGATTGGTGCGGGATTATTGGCTAGAAATGCTATTTTAAAAGGTTTACGTACAAAATCTTGGGTCAAAACATCATTGGCACCTGGGTCAAAAGTTGTTACGCAATACTTAGAGCGCTCTGGTTTGAATGCAGATTTGGAAGCTTTGCGTTTCCATACCGTGGGTTATGGATGTACCTCCTGCATTGGTAATTCTGGACCTTTGCAACCCCACATCTCTGAAGCTGTTGATAAAGGATCTTTGGTTGTGGCCTCAGTACTTTCTGGAAATAGAAATTTTGAAGCCCGCGTACATCCACAGGTTAAAATGAATTTTTTAATGTCGCCTATGTTGGTTGTTGCCTACGCGCTTGTAGGACGAATCGACGTGAATTTAATAAAAGATCCATTAGATTACGATCCAAACGGGAATCCCGTATATTTAAAAGACATTTGGCCAAGCAGAGAAGAAATTGTCAAAACCATCAATGAATGTATGAAAGTGGAAGATTTCAAAAATGTTTATGATGTGATTTTCGATGGTTCTGAAGATTGGCAAAACCTGGAAGTGAAATTAAATGAAAATTACGAATGGAATTCTAATTCAACATATATTAAAGAGTCGCCTTTTTTTGAGAATCTAAAAGTGGAGTTAGAACCCGTTAAAGATGTTCAAAATGCACGTGTCTTATTATATTTGAGCGATTCTGTCACTACCGACCATATTTCTCCAGCAGGTTCGTTTAGAGAAAACTCAGCTGCAGGAGCTTACTTATCAGCGCATGGAGTGAAGCCATTTGAATACAACTCTTATGGTTCACGACGCGGCAATCATGAGGTGATGATGCGCGGTACTTTTGCAAATGTCCGAATCAAAAATAAAATTATCGACCGAGAAGGAGGTTATAGTTTGCATTTTCCTACAGGTGAAATCAAAACAGTTTATGAAACTGCAATGAGCTACAAAGAAGATCAGACTCCGTTAATCGTTTTGGCTGGTAAAGAATATGGATCGGGATCTTCAAGAGATTGGGCTGCAAAAGGTACATTTTTGTTGGGAGTAAAAGCTGTGATTGCTGAAAGTTTTGAACGAATTCACAGAAGTAATTTAGTGGGAATGGGTGTAGCACCTCTGGTTTTTGTTGACGAACAAAACGCCGAAAGTCTCGGCTTAGACGGAACAGAAACTTTTTCCATAACCGGTTTGGCGGATAATTTAACTCCTCACAAATTGGTGAAGGTAAGTGCAACACATCCCTCAGGTAAAACCACTGAATTCCATGTGAAAGCACGTTTTGACTCAGCTATTGAAATTGAATATTACAAAAATAAAGGTATTTTGCAATATGTACTAAGAGAATACTTGAAAAGAGCGTAAATAGATGATGGAACCAGAATCTTAATTAAAAGTTTAAGAGGATTAACTTAAAAAACTGTTCAAATTGAACAGTTTTTTTAAGTCAATAAATTATTAAAAGAATTAATTTAATTTAGAAATAACTCCCGAACCTATTAATTCTTCACCTAAATGCCAAGAAACAAACTGCCCTTCGGTTACAGCAGATTGTGGTTCTTCAAAACGCACAAACATTCCCATTTCTGTTTGAAACAAAGTCGCCTTTTGCAGTGGTTGTCTATAGCGTATGCGAGCGAATATATCAAGCGAATCCCCGTTATTTAATCTTAAATCTTCACGAATCCAATGTGTTTCATGTGGTTTAATCAACAATGTTTTTTGAAACAATCCAGGATGAACGCTTCCTTGTCCTGTATAAATGTTGTTTTCTTTTACATCCGTGGCAATGATAAAAAGAGGTTCTTTGGTACCACCAACGTCCAAACCTTTTCGTTGACCAATAGTAAAATAATGAGCACCGTTGTGTTCGCCCACTTTTTTGGCCATTTCAGGACGGTAACGCGTAGAAGTGGCTTCCCAGATCAACTGATCTTCAAACGACTCGAAGTTAGGTTGTTGACTTAAATATATCTCATGGTCATAAGCTACTTCGTAAATAGTTCCCTTTTTAGGTTTTAATTGTTGTTGTAAAAATTCGGGTAAGCGTACCTTTCCTATAAAACACAATCCTTGTGAATCCTTTTTACCTGCTGTAACCAAATCATTCTTTGCAGCCATAGCCCTTACCTCTGATTTTAAATAATCACCAATTGGAAATAAAGCTTTCGCTAATTGTTCTTGAGAAAGTTGACATAAAAAGTAAGATTGGTCTTTGCTACTGTCTTTACCAGCCAATAGACGATAGACTTCTTTTCCGTTAACTTCAGAAACTTCTTTACGGCAATAATGACCTGTTGCTACAAAATCTGCCCCCAAATCAATGGCTATTTTCATGAAGACATCAAATTTAATTTCGCGATTACATAGCACATCTGGATTGGGCGTGCGTCCATTTTCGTATTCATTAAACATGTAATCTACGATACGTTTTTTGTATTCCTCGCTTAAATCCACCGTCTGAAATGGAATTTTTAGTTTTTCAGCTACCAACAATGCATCATTGCTGTCTTCTAACCACGGACATTCATCGGAAATAGTTACCGAATCGTCATGCCAATTTTTCATGAACAAACCGATCACTTCATATCCTTGTTCAATGAGTATTTGGGCGGCAACACTAGAATCGACACCTCCAGAAAGTCCTACTACTACTCTTTTTTTCATGATAGTAAAATGAAATACAAAGTTACAACAAAAAATGGATTTTGTTGAAATGTATTTGAAATCGCTCTTTCCGTGTTTAAGGCTTTCTCGATTGTGTTAATTTACCATCAACATATTCGTCTTGATCGATGACTTCTCCTTCCGCATTCCTGATGATAATTTTTCCGTCAAGAACCCCGTTTTTATACTGAGTTTCTTTGATTTTTACCCCATTCTCCGCATATTGAATAGAAATCCCATCTTCTATACCGTTTTTATACTCAATTTCTTCTGAAAGATTGCCAGAAGGATAATAAACCTTTTTAATCCCATGGAGATGATCGTTTTTGTATGGTTCCTCCGCCATGATACTTACGCCGTCAAAATGATAAGTTTTCCAAATCCCTTCTTTCTTTTTATCAATGTAATTCCCTTCAGACATTTTCTTTTTGCCATTGTAAAAAATCGTAAATACCTTACCATCTGACTTAAACTCTTTCGTTGCTACAATTTTTTGATTTGGTTCATCTGCATAGAATTTAAAAATGCCTACTTCTTTCCCATTTTCAAAAGTTCCTTCAAATCGAATGTGATTGGACTGTGGATAATATCCAATCCATGTTCCTTCTCGTTGACCTTGAGCATTGACTCTGTTAATATCTTGAGCATAAATTGCTGTAGTGAATAATGCAAAAGCAGCGATAATATATCTTTTCATTGGTATCTATTTTTATAGTCTCGAATTTAATAAATCAATCTGAGTACATGTTTCAAAATTAAACGTTCTAAATGATATACAGCAATTTTTTTGCCAAACTTTATTTGAAATTAAAAATACCAACAAGTGATTAACGCTATAGCGAATCATTTGCTGGTTTAAAACAGAGTAAATTAAAAATAAAAATATCAAACAAACGATTTGTAAAAATCCGGTTTCAGATACATAATTAAATAAAAAATTGCAAAGCCTACAAAAGCGATTAACAATGCCCAAACCCACGCAGGTATTGCCTTAGGTGTTTCCGAGCCGGTAACCACAAAACGATCTCGTCGTTCGCTTCCATAAGCGTTGATGGTGAGAGGCAATTGCTCGTTGACGACTTCATTTTCTTTGAGTCCAACAACCGCAATCGCTGGGCCGTTGCGTATTTCAAAAGGAATACTCCGGATGCCCTCAATGTTATTGGTTGATTTGGCGACAATTTTTAAGGTGTGTTTTCCGTCGGGAATTTTCGTTGTATCCAAAACAAATTTAACCGGTG
>Ga0209075_1000897_pt1 | contig 28791 bp, 27 predicted proteins | sample Stecom2011_FD_187523 | JGI IMG/M metagenome (GOLD analysis project Ga0209075, IMG submission 187523) | Agricultural soil microbial communities from Utah to study Nitrogen management - Steer compost 2011 (SPAdes) (version 2) | ecosystem: Environmental > Terrestrial > Soil > Agricultural land...
AAAGATTGAAAAGTCAAAAGATTTTATCGCCGAACAGATAAATGTTCATCGTTCAACTATTTATAGAGAGATTGAAAGAAACAGAACTAAAACAGGAAAATATTCTGCTAAACTAGCACATCAATATGCGTCTGAGAGGAAAGATCGTTTTATTGTTAATCGTAAATTTGATGAATGCTGTAGAAAATTTGTTGAAAAACATCTACGAGAGTATTGGTCTCCCGAACAGATTGTAGGATATTGTAACACCAATAATTTGGCGATGGTTAGCATCGAAAGAATCTATCAGCATATTCGGCGGGACAAAGAGAATGGAGGTGATTTATACAAGTTTACACGACATAGACTTAAGCACCGAAAGCGTCCTGTCGGAAAACATTATCCAATAGCTAATAGGGTTTCTATTGAAGAAAGGCCCCAGGTCGTAGAGAATAAAGAACGGTTTGGTGATTGGGAAATGGACACGATTATTGGATCCTATCAGCAAGGAGCTATTTTAACGTTAACAGAGAGAATGACTAATTTCATCTTTATCAAACGATTACCTAAAGGAAAAGATGCGAAAGAGTTAGCAAAAACACTTGTTAATCATCTAATTCCATATAAAGATTTCATTCATACAATCACAACCGATAATGGACCTGAGTTTGCAGAACATTTAAAAATCACTGAGAAACTTCAAGCTCCAATTTATTTTGCTCATCCATACTGTTCTTGGGAAAAAGGCGCCATTGAACATGCTAATAAATTAATCAGACAATTTATTCCAAAAGATGCTAATCTAAAAAAGTATTCTCAAAAACAACTAACTGAAATACAGCACTTAATAAACAAAAGACCTCGTAAAAAATTGTATTATCAATCTCCTAAAGAAATATTTTATAACTTTATAAACAGAAATTATGGTTTTGTCGCATTTGAGACTTGAACCTGCAAAGAACCCTTTGAAAGTTGAGACCATGGAAATTAAAGATATTCATGTTGTAGAGACCTTCAAGGAGGGAAAGAGTGTTTACAAGAGGTAAGAATAAAAAAGTAGAGTTTTCGCGAAAAAGACGCTAATAAAACACCGAGAAAAGCAGATACAGAGAGAATAACTCCTCTCCGTATCTTTGGGTCATCATACCGGTTCCTTATTTAGATTCATTCAAAATACCCTTTTCAAGGTATTGCTTAATAAAAGCTACTGTCGTATTTTTGTTGTATGGAAAGCAAGAGCATCACAACATTACGTAAGGGAGCAAGTGGAATCATCACTGAGATAAAACACAGTAAAGTTTCGCAACGCTTAATTGAAATGGGGTTAACTCCAGGAACTTCATTTGAAATTCGTTCCATATCTCCATTTGGAGATCCAATTGCGATTCGCTTAAATGATTTTGCAGTAAGTCTAAGATTGGCGGATGCTTTAAATATTATGGTACGTCCAAATTAAACGTTTCAATTTTAAGCTAGTTTAAAAAAACCACTAAAGATTCACCTTTTCAATCTTAAAACAAAAAATCTATTTTCTAACTTCTTGTATATTCCATTCAAAAAACTATTTTTATAGTGTATTAACGTGGCATAAAAATTTGTGCACAAAATATTCTATATGTACCTAAAGTTAAATTTGGCTTTTCTTTTTCTTTTTTTCAGCTTACAGACGTTTGGTCAAGACAGAGAAATCAGTGCTGTCAATGAAGAAAAGTCTCAAATCAATTATTACACTCAATTCACGATGGGATTAACCAATCCTATCTACCGTGATTTCGCAACCTCTCCCCTATTTTATAGCGGAGTAGGAATAAACTTGAACTCCACTTGGTTGAAGCGTTCCGATGAAAGAGAACGACTATTTGAAGTGGGGTTTGGAATTAGCGCTCAATCTCCACGTGTTCCAGAAAGTAAATTTATTCAATCAGGTGGTTTAGCAGGATTTGGGCAATTTAGTTTTATTTATCAGGAATTATGGAAGTTAGATGTGCTTTCGAATGCTAAAAACAATACGAAAATTGGTGGTTTATTTATCACTACACAAAATATTCGTGCCAATGCTGCTTTGCAAAACAATGCCATGGGATTAGAGAATTTTACAAATCTAATGGCTTCTGCACAATGGACACGTGATATTTCTCGGACAGAAACAAAACAATTGAACTTGTGGATTTTTAAACCAACCTTAAAGCCAGTAAAAAGAGACTTGAGACTTTTACTTAATGTTGGTGTACTAAACTTTAACTACCGTCCTGGCTACGCCTATTCTTATGATAGTGAAATGAACGGAATGGAAACAAATCCTGTTTCTTGGGTATTTTCTAATTACAAATGGTCAATAAATGGATTCAGGCTCAAAACACAATTGGAATACATTACTTACCTGCCGAATGGGAATGCAAGAAGCTTATCCTACGTTTGGGAGGCTGCTCATGCTCCAGGAAAACATGAAGCTTTCCAAATGGCTAGTCACCGTATCCAATACACTATTCACTTTCACACTAAAAAAAGATAAGACATGAGAAGTTTAATAATAATCATATCCATATTTCTGCTTTCATCTTGTGAGAAAGTCCTTTTTAAAAAAGATTTAGGTTCTACTAATCCATTAGAAAATTTTGATTACCTATGGAATGAAGTTGATAAAAAGTACAGTTATTTTGAATTGAAAAACATAAATTGGAATCAAGTCAAAACAACTTACCGCCCTATGCTTTCAGAAAATTCCAGCGAAGAAGAACTGTTTAGTGTACTGGCTTCTATGCTCAACGAATTAAAAGACGATCACACCAATTTAATTACTCCATTTAATATTTCTCAATACAATGTAGCATTGACAGGAGCTAAGAACTTTCGTCCACGTACAATTGAAGAATTTTACATTCCAAGTCCTTGGAGAACTGGTGCATTGGTTCACGAATTCTTAAGTAACCATGAAGTTGGATACATTCGCTACGGAAGCTTTATGTCTGATTTCAGTGAAGAACAAATGGACTTAGTTTTAAAACGTTACAAAGACACAAAGGGAATCATTTTAGACCTACGTGAAAATGGTGGTGGAAGTATTTTTAACGTTCCTAAATTGCTCGGAAGATTTATTGACACTAAAACTCTCGTAGGATACAGTATTACTCGAAATGGTACTGCACACTCTGATTTTGGAGAAAGAGAAGACTTTCACATTGCCCCACATGGAAATTTTCAATACCTAAAACCTGTCATTGTTCTCATTGATAAAGGCTCTTTCAGTGCGACTACTTTTTTCGCAGTAGCAACAAAAGCATTTTCAAATATTACTCTTATGGGAGATGCAACAGGTGGAGGTGGTGGACTACCAAATGGAGGGCAGTTACCCAATGGGTGGAATTACCGTTTCAGCATCAGTCAATTACTCGACTTAAATGGAAATAACTATGCAGAGAATGGTGTACCAGCAGATATTAATGTTGCTTTTGATTGGAGTGACTTGACGAAAGATGAAATTTTAGACAAGGCTATTGAGGAGATTCTGAATTAACAATATTTACATAAAATCCTCAATTATCTACTATAGGCATCAAGTTTGCATGCATTGTTTTCATTATATTGTAGAACAAATAAAACAAGCGCATGAATTATCTATTTCTTATCTTATTTAGTGCTGTTAGTGGCTATTATCAACAAACTGATAAGGTCGACATTACAGTTGTAGTAACTAATATAAACACGTTTGAAGGAAGTGTTAGGTTAGGTGTATTCAACAGCTCTAAAACCTTTTTAAATCAAGGAGAGGAATATAAAACATATTCACAAAAGGCTACAGATAATACACTTACATTTCATTTAAAGGATTTAAAAAAAGGGGAGCCATTTCTAACTCCCCAAATCATACCAATTGGTATTGTCAAACAAACTACTTTTTAGTCTTAATTACCCTCACTTTCCATTCTTCTGGTCCTTTGATTATATATTCCCATTTAAAGGGATCCTTACTTTCTGCTTCCATCTGATAATACAATGGAATTGGATCATGGTCATTAATGAATTCAAAAGCTTCACCAGGTTTAATGTCTTCAAATCCTTTATAGAACATTTCATGACGCTCTGTTGGAGGAAAAGGACGCAAATCAAACTCATTTACGACTGAATAGCCATCCCCTCCTAATCCACTGTTTACTTTTTTAGTGATATGAACAACATATTCATTTTCCTCTTGCTTTTTATAAATCCAAGAATGTTGACCCTCAAATTTATTAATGAAAATCCCGTGAATTTCCTTTGGTAGAACTGCAGAAATAATTTCCATCACATCTCCTTCTTCCATCATTCCATAACGATGAAAAACGATTTGTTTCCATTCTTTTTCATCAGCTTTCCTTAGGTCCAATAAAGTAGAAATATCTGTAAACTCCCTTCCTTGAGAAGCTTCCGTCCGAGTTACCTTAACTTTCCAATCTCTACCGCCACGATTGAGGTATTCCCAACCCACAACGTCTCCAAAAATCGACCTAAATTCATAATAAAGTGGAATTGGATCATGATCATTGATAAATATGAAACTTTCATCAACAGGCAAGTCTTTAAAAAGTTGAATTAATCTTTTATGTCTTTCAATTGGCACATGCACTCGCATATCCAACTCTTCTATTTGTGTTTTATTACTCATAATGATGTGATTTATTATAATTAAAGACCTTTTAGTCCTTATTTAATTTGTGAAACTACTGATTAAACTTAAATTGAGATATAAGAAAGCGTATGACATTTGTCAGTTATCCGAGATTTAGGAAAAAACAATTGATTCGATTATATGTAAAAGATCAAAGCTGAAAATAAATCACTAAACTTGTATTCAAAGTAAAAAAAGATCAATGAAAATAAGTAAAGTAACTTCACTTTTAATATCTGGGACTTTTCTGACAATTATCAGCCTGAGTGATTTAGATAATTTCAGTATACCTCTTCATGGCTTTTTTCTCGTGATTGGATTGACAGCTTTAGTGATGGCAGGAATAAAGTATTTTAAATCCAAAGAAGGAAACGAATAACTATTTACAAAGCAAAAGAATAGCCTTGATTCTATAATAAACCAATATGAAAAGCACTGAAATTGAATTGATCAACAGCTTAATATTTAAACCTCTTGAAATGAGTTTAATTAATTCAGTAGTCGAACAAGAAAGTTTAAATTATCAAGCCCACAATCTGCGAGTAGATGAATTAGACATAAAATTTAGGAAAGGAAAAATAACCCCTAACAAAACCGGGCAATTCGTAACACTTTGGAAGCGCAACTTTAAAGGAATAACGGTACCTTATGATCTATCCGACCCTATAGATTTCTATATCATTGCTACAAGAAAAGAAGAACAGTTCGGAGCATTTATATTTCCAAAAGTCGTTTTGCATAAAAATAAAATATTATCCGATGATCTGAAAGATGGTAAACGAGGAATCAGAGTTTATCCTCCATGGGATGAAGTGACCAGCAAACAAGCACATAAAACCCAAGTATGGCAGACCAAGTATTTTATTGATTTTTCAAATGAGGATAACATCGATTTAAAAAAAGCAAAAGAGGTGTTTTTAAATCACAATTGATTAATCATCATTTAAATTCGTCTTGTACGTTTCATAGTCTACTTGTTGAATAGAAATCTTTTTCGCGTGCTCCGCTGGACGAATTGGAGTTCCTTTATAAATCATAATTGCACGGGTTATTTCAGCACCAAAAAGAACGACAACTGTCGAGTAATAAACCCAGACCAAAAGCACTACAATAGATCCGGCAGCCTGATAGGTTTCTGTAAACGAGCTTGTAGATAAATAAAATTGAATAGCATATTTTCCTAAGATGAACAATCCTGCAGTAATTAATGATGCCATACTTACATCCCTCCACCTTAACTTAACATCAGGCAAGAACTTGAAAATCATACCTATAATTAAAAATATGATTCCAAAAGATACTATACTGCTTGTTATACTTAAAAGCAAACTTGGTTCTTCACCAAGTATGTTTTGAATTTTGTCAAAAAACAGTTCTAATAAAGTGTCACTAATTAAAGAAACCATTAAAATGAACCCCATTCCTACGATCATTCCTAGAGATAAAACTCTATTCACAAGAAACTTGATGAAACCTCGTTTAGGTTGAGCAACAACATCCCAAATTCTGTTTAATGCTTCTTGCAAACTCATAAATATTGTTGTTGCTGAGAAAATCAAAATCCCCACTCCGAAAATTGTTTTAAACGTACTTTCACCAGACATATCAACTTGAACAATAATTTCAGAGATAGAGTTTGCGATATCCGATCCTATAAACTCTGACAATATCGAGGTCAATTCTCCAGAAGCTGCCTCATTCCCAAGAAAAATTCCGGCAACTACAACTATAGTTACAAGTAATCCCGGAAGAGAAAAGATAGTATAAAAAGCAATAGCTGCTGCAAATGTCATCAAGCCATGAGATCCCATTCCACTAAAAACAGTTTTTATAACTTCTATAATTGGATTCAGAGATTTTTTGATTCTTTTAAACATATGTAGCGTATTTTAATTTGATTTAGTAATTCATTAGTAATTCATTAGTAAATATAGAATTATTCCTTACTGCTTCTTTCCTTATTAATATAAAAAATCATAAATTTTTATCAATAGATTATCATGATTAAAATAAAAAGAGAAATCTTGTTTTTGATTATATAACGAATGAAATAACTCAGAAAATCAGTCTTAATTATCAAGTTTGTTAATTTGGGTATTGTCAAAAATTTATTTGACACCCTCTAGAGGTCAGAAAATCCAATCATTACTAATTGAATAAATCCCTGAAATTGTTTAGTTTAATGCAATGAAAGTTATTTACAACCGCTTTATTTAATCTTCTAACCATGAAAAAACTACTCACTTTAATTTTATTTAATTCATTCTTCTCCTTTTCTCAAATAAAAGATGAGCTGAGTCAGAACACTAAAAAGAACCTTATAGGTTTTGATTTATCAACTGGAGTATCTGTCCATACCAAAAAAAAGCCAGGGTTTAGTTTTGCGGGAGCTTTCAATTATTCTAGAATTTCTAAGAAAAGAAATCGTTACCTGGAACTGGGAGTCAGGTATACACAGCTTAACTTTTCGTCTTATAAAAATGTAGGTCAAAGTTTAACCTATAAAATGAAGTATGAAAATATATTACTGATCGAAATTCCTTTGGGCTTTAAAAAAGTATTTGAAGTAGATGAAAAGATGAGGCTAATGGTCGGTTTTAATGTGTTCTATTCTACATACTTGAAATGGCTTGTTAGACATGACGTACTGTTAAGCGCTGATGATTCAGTTATTTCAACAGAAAAAGGAGAGATTAAACCCTACACACACGACAAGTTGGGATTAGAAGTGGGATTTGGTTTTAGTCGACATATCACCCCATTGCTACTCTTTAACTTGTCTGCCAATCTAACGCTCCGTTCAGAGTTAGATCTATTTGCTGATCAAGTTTATGTCTTTCCAAACCTTACCTTTGGAATTAGACGTTACTTTTGATAAAAGTTAAATCAAACACTTTTTTGAAATATGCAAAAGCTATTTATCTCTCTTCTTCTAATGCTATTTATCCACTCTTCTTCTGCACAAGTTTTCCACAGAAATGACAACCAAGATAGACTCGTCATCTTATCTCCAGGACTTTCAAGTCAAGGGAATGGAAATTTCTACGCTGAATTAAACTTTATGCTTGCCCGACTATTGCCTTCTGATATTTATATGCCACCGCTTATATTTGGACCTCGAATAGGTCTCGAAACAAACTTCAGTAATTCCGAATTGGTGTTTGCTCCAAAAATTGGATGGGAAGCTTCATTTATAATCTTAGGAGTTCGCTTAAATGGAATAAGTTATATTGATAAAGGAAATGTTGATTTTCGAATACTTCCAGAAATTGGATTAAGCTTTTTTAGTGGAATAAATCTATTTTACGGGTACAATATACCTTTATTAAAGTACAGAACAACAGCTACAACATCTCATAGACTTACACTTACTATTAATTTAGATTTTGATTTATGGAAAGAGTTTAGATGAGTTATTTCACCATTCAATATAGTATTAGAATTCTTATCCGATCTCTAAAACCTACATAACAACATAATAATCAATAGCTTATCAATAAAATAATTAAACTTCCTCCAATTGGAACGGTTATTGACTATTTTCATACCATAAAACAGAAAAACATGAACATCCATTTCAATAAAGTTATTCCAATACCATTGGCGAGCATTCAGCACAGCGACAAAAGTATATGGGGCAATTCATTCTCTTTAAACAAGGGAGAGAAGGTAATGCTCAATGCTTCAAGTGGAAAAGGAAAGACAACTTTTACCCATACACTAGCGGGAATTCGAAAAGATTTTAATGGAGAAATTCGCTATGGAGACAGGGACATCATGTCATTTTCTCCTGAAGAATGGGCTGAGATTAGAAAAGCACAATTGAGTTTTGTATTTCAAGACTTACAACTGTTCCCACAATTAACTGTGGAAGAGAACTTACAATTGAAAAACAAATTAACAGATGCTTTTACTTCTAACGAATTAAGGCAAATGTTGGAGGAATTAGAAATCGAAGACAAATGGACAGTGCCTTGTGGAATTCTATCAATGGGACAACAGCAAAGAGTAGCAATCATTCGCGCATTGAGTCAACCTTTTGATTGGTTAATAATGGACGAACCGTTTAGTCACCTCGATGAAGCAAATGCCCAACGGGCTTTAACTTTGATAAACCGAAGGGCAGATAATATTCATTCCGGATTCATTTTGTCAACCCTTGGAGAAGACCACGGTTTTAATTTCAACAGAGAGTTAAACCTATAAGCTATGATTAAGAAGATATTATTTAGTTATCAAAATAAAACTCAACTCATTATTGCGATGATTGGGTCTTTTTTAGGTTTCACTTTTTTAGTGACCTCCATTCATTATTTAATTCGTGTCAATGAATTTGGTGAAGGAGAAGAAATACTGGGAAACAACACCATGATTATTCAGAAGAAAGTGACCAACTTCAGCAGTATGAACATGACGAAAACAGACTTTACAGATCGAGAAATTGAAAGTATAAGAAATGAAGGGTTTACAGAAAATTTACAACCAATTTTGAGCAATAGTTTTGGCGTTTCTTTACAAACAGATAGTGAATTAGTTCCTTACTTTCGTTCAGATGTTTTTGTACAATCTATAGATAATGATTTCACAAAAATTGATTCTACCAAATGGAAGTGGAAACCAGGAGATGAGTTTGTTCCGATCGTTTTACCCAGAGATTTCTTAGTGATGTTGAACACTTTTGCAAGTGCTAAAGGTATTCCACAAGTGTCTGATGATTTAGCCAAAACAATTGGTTTTAAATTCACACTGTATAACGACGACAAAAAAGAATGGGAAAAAGTGAAAATCATTGGATTTACCAATGAAGTTTCTGCCATATTGGTTCCCTCCTCTTTTATGGAATATGGAAATGAAATATTCCCTACAAATGTTCCTGCAAAAACAACTCAGTTAATGCTTACGGTTAAAGAAGGGCGTTTTGGTGAGTTTGAAAACTACCTTGATAAACGTTCTTTAGAATCTAAAGAAAACTCTATGATTGTAGGGAAGTTAAAAAGTGTTGCTGGAACTCTATTTTCAATTCTTATTGGAATCAGTATTATAACAGTGTTCCTTGCAGGTTTAGTTTTAATTCAATATGCACAACTTTTAATTTCCAGAAACGAATATGAAATTAGAACATTATTAAGGCAAGGATACTCTCCAAAAAAGATAATAAATACGATTTTAAATTACTTTATTAAAGTATTTGCTGTTATATCTGGAGCGAGCTTAATTGCTTTTGCCATTGCTAAATTATTCATTGATGGTCTTCTCATAAAAGGAGGTATTCATATTGCATCAGGCTATACAATTGTAAGTTTTATTGCTGTAATTATCGCTTTTGGTATCTATACTGTAGTTAATTATTTCAATGCAAAAAGAGGTGTATTAAAAACACAGTAAACTATTTCGTTAAATATCTGTTAAAAGGATATACCATTTAAGACTTTAAACGTCTGATTTAATAAATACAAATTATATTAGCATTAAACTGAACAATTAATATGAAGTTAATAAAAACACTAATACTTACTGCATTCATAGGAATGGGTAGTTTCGCACAAGATTTAACATTTAAAGTAACAGGAATAAAGGATACTACGGTACACTTAGTGAAGTATGTTGGTAGCAAACTCTACTATGCTGATACTGCTCAATTGGTAAATAGCAAAGTTACTTTTGACGGAAGTAAACAAGAACCAGGAATTATGGCGCTTTTAATGCCTGGTCAGCGTTACTTTGAGTTCATATACAACAATGAAAAAGTTCATATAGAAACAAAATCACCAAACTATGTTGAGCATATGGTGATCAAACATTCTAAAGAAAACCAAATCTTCTTAGATTATATTCAGTTCATGAAAGTGAGCAGAGAAAATGCAAATAAGTTACAAGAAGAAATAGGTCAACTCGAAGAATCTCAAACTGAAGAAAAATCGGCCATCAGTGCCCAACTTTCAAAAGTAGGCAAAGATGTATTGGCATACCAAAATAAAGTAGTTGCTGAAAACCCTAATACTTTGGTTTCAAAAGTAATTAGAATGTCTACAGATGTTCAGATTCCTGAAGCTCCTAAAAATGAAGAGGGAGATCCAATCAATAAAAACTTCGCCTATGAATATTTTAGGGATCATTACTTTGAAAACATAGATTTAACGGATGACCGTTTGGTAAACACTCCTGTTTTACAAAATAAATTAGAATACTATTATTCGAAAAACATGCTTGTTCAGCATCCCGACTCAATTATAAAATACATTCGTCCAATTATTGATCAGCTTGAGCCAAGTTCAATGATGTACCGTTTCTTTGTTACTACAACGACATCTAACTTCGAGAAGTCTAAGATTATGGGAATGGACAAAGTCACGAATTTTTTAATCAATAGATATTACTGTGCACCTGATAAAGTTGGAAATCCTAAAGGACATTGGATGGATGCAGAAAAATTGGAGGAACTGTGTAAAGACACAAAAAAGCGTTTACGTCTTGTTCAAGGAGAAACACCACCGAATCTTATATTACCAGATTCAACCAGTAAAAAATGGTACAGCTTATACGAAGTAGATGCAGAGTATACTATTCTTTATTTCTGGGATCCAGGATGTGGTCATTGTAAAAAAGTAACTCCGAAATTAGAAACCTTATATACTAAGAAGTTTAAAGAAAGAAATGTAGAGATTTATTCAGTTGGAAAAGCTACAGGTGATGATTATGAGGACTGGAAAAAATTCATCAAATCAAAAGGATTGTCATTTATCAATGTTGGAGTTACACGTGAGGTGTATGAGCAAGCAAAAGCAGATCCGCACTCATTGATACCCTCTAAGACAACTTTGGAGTCAATCAACTACCAAGAAACGTATGACATCTACTCTACACCACGTGTATGGATTTTAGATAAAGACAAAAAGATTATTGCAAAATCATTAAGTGTAGCTCAAATCGAAAGATTAATTGATGAATTACAAGGATTTAAAGATGCAGAAAAGTTATTTGAATTAGAAGAAAATCCTGAACAGATGGATTAATCTTCGTTAACTAACTTTAAACAAGAAGGGCGTACCATTGGTACGCCCTTCTTGTTTAAAAATCTATTTTCTACTTATTGATCACTCTTACACTGCTCTTCAGGTTGTGCACCGCACATACCACATGCTGCACCTTCTTCCTGCAAGACAGGGTTATTACTTGCACAAGTTCCTGCAAACTTCCCGTCTTTTTTCGCCCAAATCTTAATGGCGATTCCTCCAAATGCTAAGGCCAATAAACCAATTGCTATAAATACTACGTCCATTTTACTTTACTTTAATGTATTCTGCAAAAATACGGCTTTTTAATTAATTATTCAAATCTATTAGTTCACCATTTCCTGTGCGTTCGACAGTTTTTGAAACAGGAGTACCTATATATTTAACATCACCTTTTTGTCTTATTTTGGCATTAAAATAGTTCGTATTTGCATTCACCAACATGTGGCCGACAGTATTAGAATTCACAATTAATGTATTTGTTACATGAAGTAATCTTGTGTCACAGTAACTATTTGTACTGCAATTCAAAAAGGCATTTAAAACATCCCCTCTTAAAGTAAAGTTTCCAAAACCATGGGTAACTACAGCACTCGTATATCCATTTCTCAATGTTAAATCTACATCCCCTGCTCCATCCGTTATCACCAATCGTAATTCATTAGAAATTAAAGTGTCTTTAGAAATTAATTGACGGGAGCCTTCATAATAAATATTCTCTATAGAATCAACATAGATCTTTACATGAATCTTGTTCTTAAAAGACCTTAAAAAATTGCATTTATTTCCATTTCGGACAGTTAGCTTTCCGTCTTCAAAATCTATCTTCACATGAGGCAATAGATTTTCACCACCTGAAAGTACAATTTTCGACTCCTGACCTTGAATAAGTGTGTAAAACAAATCATCATAAAGCGCAAGGCTATCCACTTTATAATCGATTGAAACATCCATTGTCGTTTCTTCTCCCTTGTTTTTAAAGCATACCCTTTCTTCCTTTTTTTTACAAGCAAAAAGTCCAAGAATTAAAATAAGAAGTATCGTTTTAATTTTCATTACCATTTAAATATTAATCCGTATTCAAAGTAATCTGCTTTTGCCCAATGCGATTTGATTGAGATATTTGCCCATAATTTTTCAACAATCTGAAATCTACCTCCAAGCTTATGATACCACATTCCTTCAGGAAATAATGGTTTATAGATATACCTACCCATTGCAACGAACATTTCAAATTTATGAATCGGTAAAACATAAGCACTATATATACCCAATTGAAAATTCATTTCTTTTCCCAAACCTCCACCGTTATATGCTACAGTAGATCCATTATAGATCACGTCCACTCCACCTTCAACAATACATTTATTCGAGAACTTATAATGCGTGTAATTTGTTAATGACACCACTCCATAAGTACTTCCTCCAGTAGGATAAATCTGTTTTACAGAACCCACTAACTGAGTAAAGAACTCCCAACTCTTTGATTGTTGTCTGATCCTTGCTTCTACATTCTCATTTACTTCTTTTATGGGTCGAAAAAAACGGGTGTAGTTTATGCCAACAAATGGTAGGTTCAATCCTAAGTTAGGCAATCTATAAGCTCCATTTGACAAATGTGTCATACTGAATTCAACTGCTAAAGCTTGTTGAATGAATTGTTTTTCAAACTGAAGTCCAAAACTTACAAGACAATTTAAATGAGACCCAATGGCATTGTTTTTAGGATTGTTATTTACATCATACTGTTTCGTTACAATCGCCACACCTGACTCTAAATGTGACCCCAAACTCCAACCATTCTTTTTAAAAAAAGGAAGATAAATACCTCCAGCCAGCCCAAATGCACTTCCCAAGACTTCTTTATTTCCCAAATCAGCATAAACAGCACTTAAATGTACTTCGGGAAAGTTAAAATCATGATGCCATTGCTTTTTACCGTTGGTCTGTAAAACCCCACCCAATTCAAACCCATAAGCATGGTAATCAACCAAATGCGCCATTGTTGAACGGTGAGGCATTAAGTACCCTATTCTAGTTCCTGCTTTTATTCCAATATTATGTTTTTGTGCAAACACAAGGCTTGAATAACAGCTAAGTAAAAGACTTAGAAATAGAATTAATGTTTTATTCACTTTCACTAATTAATAGTATTGAATTGGTTTCCTTGCAAATATCTAATTTTATTTTTGAATCGCTTTCATAAATTTAATTTGAAAGACCAATAAATGCTATTATTTTTGACAAAAAAAGGGAAATGGACGAGAGATTAAAGGCATTTGAGCGATTGTTGAATATAATGGATGATTTAAGAGAGAAATGTCCATGGGATAAAAAGCAAACATTAGAGTCTTTACGCCATTTAACCATAGAAGAAACTTATGAATTGGCAGATGCGATTTTAGACAATGACCTTGATGAGTTAAAAGGAGAAATTGGTGATTTAATGTTACACATGGTGTTTTATAGTAAAATAGCCAGTGAACAAAACGCATTTGACATTACAGATGTCTTAAACGGAGTTTGTGATAAATTAGTTCATCGTCACCCACACATCTATGGTGATGTTGTAGCAGAAGACGAAGAAACAGTAAAAGCCAATTGGGAAAAGTTAAAATTAAAAGAAGGTAAAAAATCAGTTCTTCAAGGTGTTCCGAGGTCTCTTCCTTCATTAGTAAAAGCAGCTCGAATTCAAGAAAAAGTAAAAGGAATTGGATTTGATTGGGATGAAGAGGAACAGGTTTTAGCAAAAGTACATGAAGAATTAGCTGAATTAAAAGAAGAAGTTGATAACAAAACTGATCGCGTTGAGGAAGAATTTGGTGATGTTTTATTCTCTATGATTAACTATGCTCGATTCATTGGAGTTAATCCTGAAACAGCTTTAGAAAGAACAAATAGAAAGTTTATAAAACGTTTTCAGAAAATGGAAGAATTATTAGCCGAGGAAAATAAAAAGTTTGACGACATGAATCTAGAACAGATGGATGTCTATTGGGAACGTGCCAAATCGATTGTTGGATAATCATTTCAATACTCTACAATAAACAATATCTACTTTTAAAATTTTCTCTCTAATAAAAACGTAAAAAAACACTATCTATGCGTGATATTTACTTATTAAAATTACAAACTTTGAAGAAGTTACTGTTTTCGCTCCTATTTATACTTTCAGCCACTACTTTAATGGCGCAAAAAAACTACACTGTACGTGGATTTGTTTATAATGCAGACAATGGTGAAGCCACTAGCTATGTAAAGGTTTTACTTAAGCCAATTATTTTTAAGGAAAATGACGAAATTAATGGATCATTAACGGATTTAGATGGTTTTTTTCAATTTAACTCATTAAGGCCTGGAGATTATATCCTTGAAATTCGAAGTATTGAACATGAGGACATCATCGATACGGTTAAAGTAGGAAGCAGAGAAGTTACGACTTTACGTTTTGAACTTCAAAAGAGTGATGATGTAAAAGAGATGGAGGAGGTTTTGGTAATTGGTCAAGACCAAACCAAGAGGTCCAGAATTGAAATGTCGGTAAATAAATTGAATCAAGAAAGTTTAGAAAGACTCCCTAGTTTTGGAGCTGAAAATGACATTCTTGCTGCATTTGCAATTACTCCTGGTGTTGTAAGTACAGGAGATCAAGGAGGACAACTTTACGTGCGTGGTGGTACACCAATTCAAAATAAGATTCTTTTGGATGGAATGACTATTTACAATCCGTTTCACTCCATTGGTTTTTTCTCAGTATTTGAAACTGAATTAATTAAAAGTGCTGATATATATACTGGTGGATTCTCCTCAGAGTTTGGAGGTAGAATTTCATCCATTATGGACATCACATACCGAGATGGAGATCTTAAAAAACACGGAGGTTTAGTTTCTGTTTCACCATTTATGGGAAAAGCAGTATTAGAAGGACCCGTATTTAGAAATAAGAATGCACCAGGTAGTGGAGGTTCATATATTTTCTCTGCAAAGCACTCTCTTTTAAATTATACATCAAAAGATGTTTATCCTTATGCGAATGATGGACAGGGATTACCTTTTTCATTTACAGACATCTATGGTAAATTTACAATTAAGAGTCCTGAAGGAAGTAAGTTTTCAGCTTTCGGATTCAGCAATAACGATGCTGTAAACTATATAGACATTGCTGATTTAAACTGGAAGTCTTACGGAGGAGGAATTAATTTCACACTTGTTCCTACTTCAAATCCAGTAATTATAAAAGGGCACTTGAACGCTTCAAATTACGAGATATTCTTCCAAGAAGAAAATGGTCAAGCTCCACGAACGAGTCAAATTGGTGGTTTTGATCTAGGTTTTGATTTTACTTATTTTTTAAAGAATCAATCTGAAATAACATACGGAATTAATATTGGTGGTTTTTCTACATCTTTTAGAACCTTTAATGAATTAGATAGAGAAATAAAAATTGAAAATTACAACACAGAACTTAGTGGATACCTGAACTACCGATTAGTAAAAGGTTTGTGGGTAATTAATCCTGGAATACGTATCCAAGCATATCCATCTCTATCTACTGTTATACCTGAACCGAGATTAGGAGTTAAATTAAATGCTACCGAAAGTTTACGTTTTAAAATGTCTGGAGGATTCTATTCTCAGAACTTTACTTCATCATCATCAGACAGAGACATTGTCAACTTGTTTTATGGCTTCTTAGCTGCACCTTCAAATGTCCAGTCTACCTTTACACAAGTAAATGGAAAAGAAACAGAACCTGATAATGGAATTCAAACTTCATGGCATGGAATTTTTGGGGTAGAATATGATATTTCACGCCCTTTATCTGTTAATGTTGAAGCATATTACAAATACTTTCCTAAACTTTCCAACATCAACAACAATAAGCTCTACGATGATACAAAAGAGTTTAATAAAGTTCCAGACGTCTATAAAAAAGATTTCCTTATCGAATCAGGAGTTTCTTATGGAGTTGACTTCTTAATAGAATACAACAAAAAAAGACTTTTCCTATGGGCTGTTTACTCGCTTGGGAAGTCAGACCGTTGGGATGGTTTTAATGTCTACGCTCCTTCGTTTGACCGTAGACATAACATTAACTTAGTTGCAACTTATTCTTTCTTGAAAGATAAAAGTTTAGAAGTTAGTGCAAGATGGAACTTTGGTTCTGGACTGCCATTTACACCAACATCTGGGTATTATCAAGGAGAAGACTTCATTAGTGGAGTGAATACCGATTACACGACATCTAACCCAACAGATCTAAGTATTTTACTAGGGGATATCAATACTGCAAGAATGCCAACGTATCACCGATTTGACATTACCATTAAAAAGAAATTTACATTTAAAAATGACAATAAATTAGAAATTAAAGGAGGTGTAACCAATATGTACAATAGAGATAACATTTTCTATGTGAACCGTGTTACAAATGATAAAATATATCAATTGCCTTTCCTACCGAGTATTGGTTTGAGCTTTGACTTCTAATTTAGAATATTGAATTACAACCTTAGAGTTTAATAAAAGCCTTGAAGAATTTTCAAGGCTTTTTTCATTGCACAACAATCAATTTAGAGATTCAACAAGGTTGTTCTTAAAGTCACATGGCCATTGACTTATTCTATGCAAATGATTGAGAATTGAAAACAGTACCCTTTATCTCACCGATTGCTAGAGGGAGTTTTATGGCCTCCATTTCTTTAGTTCAGCATTGACATAGACATTAAAACAATAAGGGGGAAATGAAGCTACACTTCATTTCCCCCTTATTCAATCGCTCCTTTAAAGAAAAACTCAATTAAACTTTACAATCTATTGAATCATTAATGTTTTAGTAACTGTTACATTCTCTGATGAAATCTTTACAAAGTAAGTACCTCCATTCAAGTGTGAAATATCCAACTGGGTAAAAGGGCTGTTAATATCAGTATTTAATATTGTCCTTCCGATAGGATCAACAATACTTACCTCAACATTCACAACACCATTTGGCAATTCTACACTTACAAAACTATTGGCAGGATTAGGATAAACTTTTGTTTCAGCTAAAGTTTCTTCTTTAACAGAACTTGTTCCAATATCCTTACTCAAAACGAATGTAAACTCTCTTAATACTAATCCTCCTACTTTTCCGAACCATAAATAAGAATGGGTAAATATGGGTAAATTACTTACTGTATGATCGTAATACTCAAATTGCTTATGAATAATGGCCAACTCTCCAAGTACTGGAACAGTCAAGTTTATAGTATCAACAAATTGATAACGCATTACGTTATTATATTGCGCATTTGCGCCTAATTTCAATGTACCTACTCCATCAACGGTAGTATAAAACTTACCCGTAGTTGGTGCATTTACAAGCTGTCCCATATATGTAAAAGTTGCCGTTCCAGCAATATCATCAATTACTGTGTCGTTAAGGTTAAACGGATAATTATAATAAACACCTTGGTTTTCTTCTAAGGTCAAAATTAAATCTCCATTGTTCGCATCATTATAAACAACTCCTTGGCTCACTCTTTTATTCGCATCATTTTTAATAAATGTAATCAGCTCACCTTCTACCTGAATTGCCTTCTGCGAATTAACAAAAGTTACTCCATGACCTGCGTCTTCTGGAGTTTTAACGTCGATTAAACGCGTTTCTTCCTTATAGTGAGAAAGATTAGAATAATCCCAAGTAACACCACTTCCAACAACAGAAGCAAAATCAACAGCGGAACTGTCTACGACATAAAGTAGAATATTATCTCCTATGTCAGGAGCATTATTCGAAGTAAATTGAGCTGACGTGAACCCAGTAACGAATATAAAAACGATAAGTAAAAGTTTCATTTTCAAATGATTTATTTTTAGATTAAACTTTAATGTTAATTATTCAAAACTAATACATTTAAAGGAGTTGAGATGGTTTATTAACATACTTTATTGAATGAATTCGAGTTTAAGAAAATTAAAAATGCCTGATTCAAAGGTTTGAATCAGGCATTTTTAAAAAGCTTTTAATTGGACTACTTAATCACAACGTTTTTAGTTGTTGAATAAACATCATTTGAAATATTCACAAAGTACATTCCTTTGTTAAGGTTGGAAACATTAATAGTTTTTACTTCAGAGTTTAAAGTTGAAGTATACACCTCACGTCCTAAAGCATCTGTAATTATAACATTTGCTTTTTCAATAGATGAAGGCAATTGAATGTTAATGTTATCATTTGTTGGGTTAGGATAAACAGAAGTATTCTCTAAATCATTCTTTGCAACAGAAACAAATTGAGTTGCTTGATCACTACTTAAAACAATAGTGTTGTCAAAAAGTGTTAACAACGGATTGTTAAGCTTAATTCTCACATGAATAAAAATTGGAAGCTCTCCATCTGCTAAATTATAGTATTCATACTGCTCACGGGTTAACTCCATAGTTGTTTGAAAAGGAAGTAATCCTGCAGGTACAACAATTTCAGCTGTATCAACTGTTTTGTATCTCAAAACATCTGTATAGGTATTCGTTGCAAGCTTTAAAGTACCTTTCCCATCAACAGAAGTAACTATTTTACCAGTCATTGTTGTAGTATCTGAGTAATATACACTCCCAGTATAGTTTGTTGTAATAGCAGGCGATCCAACGCTCATAGGATATCCATGAGTTTGAACTTGTGGAGTATCATAAATAGCAACTATATTTCCTAAGCCTGTATCATTATAAACAAAACCTTGAGACACACGTTCTGTTGCAGTATTGGTTGAAAACGTTAACAATAGACCTTCAAGGTGTTGTGCTAAAGTAGATGAAGGAAAGTTTAAGACATTTCCTGTAGATGCAGGATCCAAAGCAGTGTATTCGCGGGATTCAAATTCGAATCCAAGTGTTTGACTGTAGTCCCATGTAGCATTAGCACCTGTTTCACTTGAGTAACTTGGAGCTAAACTATCGAGAATATACAGTGTAATCGAATCACCAATAACAGGAGCATTTGATTGCTCAAATTGTGCAAATGTGCTTACACCAAAAAACAATGAAGCAGCCAATAGTAAGTTTTTTTTCATAATTATAGTTTTAATTTATAGACAAAAATAGGGAATTATCCCAAACAACAACAAAAAGTAAAAAGTGCTAAACATTTTCCCTTGGATAATCGTTAGCTTTGAACCAATAAACGAAAATAAAAGGGCAAACGTTGGAAAAAAAATTAAAAATAATTTCTTATTCTGTTATAGCTGTAGTTATAGTCATCACAGGTTTCTTTGCTTTTCAACTTCCTAAAACATCATTAAATTACAATTTTGAAGAGTTTTTCCCTTCAGAAGATGAAGAAACAGCTTTCTTTTATGAACACCGTGCTCTTTTTGAATCTGATAATGACTTTCTACTTATCGCGGTAGAAAGAGAAAAAGGGATTTTTAATCAGACCTTTTTAAAAGAAATCAACAAGTACGTTAGTGCTTTGGATTCCATACCCAATGTTTTATATACACGAGACATCACTAACGAAAAAGAGGTTTTTATTTATACTGGTGGAATAACTGGTGAAAGACCATATATTCACTTGGATTCAATTCATTTCATAAACGATTCCATAAATATATACAAGAACAAGGAGCTCGTTAATACCCTGGTGAATGCCAAAGGAAATGCCCTTACAATTCTGCTAAGACATAAAGACTATTTAAGCAAGAAAAAGAGCGAACAGTTGGTTGATGATGTTAAAGCTGTTACCCAAAATTTTGACTTCGAAAATGTTAGGATGGCAGGTAGAACCGTAGGACAAATATATTATATCGAGACGATGATTTCAGAAATGACAACCTATGTTGGTATGAGCATTCTGTTGGTTATCGCTTTTCTACTTATTACTTTCAGATCACTTTGGGGATTATTGGTTCCTCAAATTGTCATCATTGGCTCTATGATTTGGATTATTGGATTTATGGCATTTATCGGTAAGCCCATCAATATCCTTTTAATTGTATTGCCTTCAATTATGTTCGTCGTCTCAATGTCTGATGTAATTCACCTTGTCTCTAAATACTTAGAACTACTCCGATCAGGACAGCCCAAACCTCAAGCAATTAAAACAGCCTTTAAAGAAATCGGAATGGCCACCTTCCTAACGTCTTTAACAACTTCAATAGGTTTCTTCTCATTGTTATTTGTGAATGTAATCCCAATTCAAGACTTCGGACTCTATACAGGAATTGGTGTTCTAATGGCGTTCATACTCACCTATTCTGCATTGCCGTTTTTATTTTATGTTACGAAAACCCCAAAGATTACGCATAATAAGAACAGGGATTTTTGGAAACCAATTATGCGTAGGACATTCTTGATTACCCTTAAGAATAGAAAATTAATTCCTGTCATTGCAATTATTGCAGTGGCTACATTCAGTTATGGTGCTTCATTAATTGTAATGAAAAATTACATCATGGATGATGTGAGTCAGAAAAGCACTGTCAAACAAGACTTCGATTATTTTGATGAAACATTTGGTGGTGTTCGTCCTTTTGAACTTGCTGTAGTAATTAAGGATCCTAATGAAAGTATTTGGGCTCCTGAAAGATTAAAAGAATTAGAGCAGATTGATCATTATTTAAGGAATGAGTATGGTGTTAATGTAAACACATCTTTAGCACAATACCTAAGCGTTCTCAATCGCGCTTCACATGCTGGGAATACAGATTACTTTAGCGTTCCACAAGCTAAGAATGATATTCTAAGGTTCAAACGAATGCTTAAAATAGCCAATCAAGGAAAGTTTATTAAATCAGTCTTAGATTCTACAGAAAAAATTACGCGAATCAATGGCGGAATTCCGGATTGGGGCAATATAAAAGCAAATGAAGAAAATGAAAAGTTTTACCGTTTTGTAAAGGAACAGGGCTTAGACAAACATCTAAATATACACATTACAGGAACAGCGGAACTTTTAGATAGAAACATGAGCTACATGTCCACAAGTTTAGTGGAAGGCTTGTCATTTGCGATAGTAGTTGTATCTATTTTGATGGCACTCCTTTATCGTTCTTTAAGAATGCTCATCATTTCAATCATTCCCAACCTTATTCCATTGGTTGTAATTGCTGGGGTAATGGGGTACTTTGGGATTCATTTAAAAATCACAACGGCTATAGTATTTACAATTTCCTTTGGAATTGCTATTGATGACACCATTCATTTTTTAAGTAATTTCAAACTGGAACTAAAACGTGGAAAGTCAAAATTATATGCTTTAAAAAGTACGTATTTAGGAACAGGAAAAGCAATTGTCTTGACCACTGTTATTTTAATAGGTGGTTTTAGTATGTTACTAATGTCAGATTTTATGGGTGCTTATTATATGGGATTATTAATTTGTATCACCTTGATTGTTGCGGTGTTTTCAGATTTGTTTATTCTCCCTTTATTATTGCTTTACTTCTATCCAGAACCTAAAAAATTAAAGACAACCTTAATTGAAGAAGTCCCAAGTAATTCCAAGACGAATTAAAAAAGGCATAATAGGATAATTTACATCTATTCTTGTTTTAGGATCTTGAAACAAATAAGATAGATTTTCTGCCCTTACGAAGAATCGAAACTCATCAATTGAAACTGCCATAAATACATTCAATTGAAGTAAGTCACTCGTTTTATTTGAGGTTTGCACAGGTTGAAGAATATCTAACACTCCATTGTAGGCCATATATTGATATCCTGTTTCATAGCCTATGTCTGTTCCCAAAGAAATACCCAGTTTCTGCGCTTCAAAAAGTTTAGTAGTAAAGGCAATTCTATTCAATGTTGAGAACAAAGGTTGATAATTAAAATTAGCAGAATTAAATCGTATTGTTGCCGATGGGTAAAAAGACCATTGACCAAGCTTAAATCCACCTTTTAGTTGAAAAGCTCCCATAGAAACAAAGTCTAAAGTGTCTTGTCTCCATTCATTATTAATAAAGAAACGTCCATTATTAATATTCGACCAAATTACGTTGGCTTCAATAAAACTTGTATCTCCATACTTTACACTTCCGGAAACTTGAAGCTTTTGCTGCATTTTCAAGTCAGCTATTTCCCATTGATAATAATTGGCTGTATGAAATCGCTGATAAGGCGTAGGGTAAAGATTCTCAAAGTCTAATTTCCCTTTAATAGACAGATTGTTTAAAACGTGATAGTTCAATTGAGCGTAATTCTTCATTTCTCCAGTCGCCCCAATCAAGTTAAAATAAAACTCATTATTTAAAGACAACCTTTCACCTAAAGAAGCCCACAAATTAGAGTGTAAAAAAACTTCGTTCGTATCTCTATTCCTTCCTAAGTTCTGGTTTCTCCAATACCTATAATTTGCTGTTCCATCGATTTTAAAGTGTGGAGAACTGAAATAAACCCCTCCTCCATTAGAGAATTTTGCAGTTTGGTATTGATCACGTGTTGTCCCATTTGTATCAATAAAAAAGGTGTCGATATAAGTAAAGTCAATCAACTGTTCTGTATACTCTCTTCCTGTAATACTGTATTGGTGTTTTGTTTTCAATCCTGAACCAACAATAGAGTCTCCAATTAAACGATAGTAATTATCCCATTTTAAATTTAGATTCCTAATGCGCGATTTTGCATCACTCTTGTTTACTGGCGTAAAAGCCAATTCAAAATCTCCCAAAAGTGAATCTGTTGCCATTCCTCCATTTTGAGACAATTCATGCGCCCCATAAAAAGCTTCAAAATTTGTGATGTATCTATTTTGTGTATGAAAAAAACGAAGATTTAAGTCATTCAATTTATAATCACTATTTCTTAAGAAGCCATTACTCGTTTTTCTATTGTAGCGGAAATGGATATGAGAATTTGGACGGAAAAACTGGTGGTATTCTAGGTCTAAATCTTGCGTCAATGAAGAACCAAAGGCATACTTAAAACCCAAGTAAGGTAAACCTGTAAATTTTGGAGTAACTTTTTGCCTTGAACTGGTATATGTCAAGCCTCCTGGATTTAGGAAAGTGTTTTCTGCCAAATTGCGTTCATACAATTGTCCAAAACCACCTCCTGGTCGCAAACTATACCTACCAATAAAACTGGCATCAACAGAGTCTAATTGTGCACCACCTGAACGGTATCCCAATTTTAAGGAATCCATTTCTTGAAAGAAGAACTCTCTCTGTCCCACCAAAGTGAAAGAAAAAAAAATGGATAAAACTATAAAAAAGAACCTCACTTGATACTACTTAATTAATGGGATTTTCACAAACACTTCATACAGAAGCAAATTTATGATTATAACCTTAAAACAGGACGAAATACAATACAATTTTATAGGACGATTGAAAATATCATACAACTGGATCAATTGTCTGAATATCGTTATGTACTTTATTTCCTATTCAATTACTCATCTTCTACCGCACGAATACCATTTTCAGGATGTTTACCTCTATATTGACTCAATTGCTTTTTAATAAAAGCAATGTCTTTATTGATATCTCCTGTTGGAGTAAACAATTCTAAAAACCCACCCGTTTTTGTTGGATAATCCATGTAGCCAATATAAATTGGAACTTTTGCTTTAAGCGCGATATAGTAAAATCCTTTTTTCCAATTCGGATTATAACTTCTTGTACCTTCAGGAGTAAAAACCATATACATAGAATCATTTTCGTTAAAGTACTTAACAGCTTGATCTGTAAATTTGTTGTTTTTGTTACGGTACACTGGAATTCCACCAATCCATTTTAAAAACCAACCCAATGGAGGAAAAAACAATTCGCTTTTGATGAGATACCGACCTTTAACACCATAATGCATGAATGCCAATTTTCCAATAATAAAATCCCAATTGCTCGTATGGGGTCCCATCACAATCACTGCCTTATCGACACCCTCAGGACTTTCATCAATTGTCCACCCCATTCTTTTCAATATCCACAATGCAAACTTCCCCATAATTGTAATATAATAAATGAAAAAAGATAAAAACTACTCCTCGCATACAAATTGTAAATCGAATTAAGTATTTTTACCTCAAACACTAATACAAAGTTAATTTTTTCATACTAATACGTTCAGCATAGTGCAAAAATATAATCGGGTTTTTAATGTTATTGCAGTATTTATCTTCGTCGGGTTTTTCTGGGCTATAACTTTATTCTTAACCTTCTCATTTACTGAGAAAAGGGATTCTTTAAAGGAATTACTTCCTAATGATGTTGAAGTTGTTTTAAGTGTAGATACTGATCAGCTTATAAAAAAACTTTTGTTCGACGCATTATATAAAACGGAATTCGAAGACAATGACCTATTACTTCTAAATAAAGGAAAAGATTCAGATCAAGCCAAAACAAATGGAATAGCGCTCAATAATGAAATGGTAATCTTCTATACCCTTTGGAATAAAATACCAATACAAGGTTTTTTATTTAATGTTTCAAATAAGAAAGCATTTGATAAGTTTGAATTAGAAGGCAAGCAAAACATTAAAAAATCAAATGGAACACAAGGAATTATCTTAATGCTTAAGGACAATGCTTCTGAAGATCTTCGTGAATACGCCTCAACATTCTCCGATGATGTAATCAACAAGAAGTACAAAAAGGCAAATGCTAAAGAAAATCTTGAGATGCTAAGTCTGAAGTACAAGGGAAATGAACATACTTACATTCAAGATTTACACCTCAATGCAAAAATTGAAGACGAAAGAATTTTAATTAATGGCTCAGGAAAAAAGAACAAAGAACTTACTTTTTCTTTAGAACAATACAGTAAATTTTCTCAACCAGCGAATGACAAATATTTAGAGCTTCAATTTGGACAATTACCAGATAGCCTATACAAGTACTTTAAAATCATCTTCGATGAAATTGATATAAAAGTTCCAGAAGTCACATCACAACAAATGCTTATATATGGTTCTTCCATAGAAAACATTCGGGGCTCCACAACTTTACTTCCAAAGGTGGATTGGATCATTAGATTCGACTCTATTGTTAGCATAGATGAACAACTTGGAGCGATCAATGAATCTTCTAATAGAATCTTTTTTATGGACAAAAGATCAATAGAAATTGGTGGCACAAAATATTTCTACCAGCAAATTTCAGACTTTGAGATATACATAGGAGTAACAGAATCACCGAAGTTCCAGCCAGTAAAAACTCAAATACTTCCATCAATTAAGGGCAATCCTTCAGTTTTATTAGACATTGAAGGAAAAGGGTTTATCGCTCAGTTCGTCAATGTAATGCCAATTGTAAAAAACACAAAATACTTCATGGGAAATATTGAATACTTTGATATACATACAATTGAGGAAAACAACGAAGATTTAAAAATAAATGGAGAAATAAGATTGAAAAAAGGAAAAATGATGACGGTTGAATTGGTGAAGTACTTGCTGATGTTTATGAAGTAATTACATTTCTTTCATCAATTCTTTAAAGTATTGAGGTGCATTGATTAATCTTGAGCCATACCAAGTAAAATACTCTCCATCCACAAGCATAATCTTCGCTTTTGGGAAATGCTTTTGAACCTCTTCAAAATGTTTCTCTTTAAAAGGATAAGGCTCTGTACTTAAGAATACATAGTCTAATTCAGGAAGGTTGCTCATGTCGATTTCAGGATAACGCACTTGCTTCCCTAGTACATTTTCCATTCCTAAATGGTGAACTAAAACATCATCAATGAAAGTACTTGAACCTACTCCCATATAAGGATCTTTCCAAATTAGATAGGCTACTTTAGGCGCTGTTTTAAATGGAGCTATACTCTCGAAATTGCTTTTGATTGTTTGGATCATTTTCACGCCAACTTCTTTGACATTACAGACTTCACTTACTTGGGCAATCATCTCCAGGCTATCAGACAAATCATATATATCAGTTACCCAAACAGGTGCAATTTTGCGTAACGCCTCAATGTCTTGCTTGGTGTTTTCCTCTTTGTTTCCGATAATTAAATCTGGTGATAATTGGGCGACTTTTTCAATATTGACATCTTTTGTTCCTCCTATCCTTTCCTTGGTACGAAACCACTCATCAGGATGTATGCAAAACTTGGTAATTCCAATTACCCTGTCACCCAACCCCAGATGATAAAGTAATTCGGTTTGAGAAGGAACCAACGAGATAATTCTCATCGGTTCCTTTTCTAAATGTATCGTATTTCCTAATTGGTCTTTAAGCATAGTATGACATTAAGCCATTGCACCAATTAAATCGTGTCTTGTTACTATATGAAACTTATTATCACCAAGATCAACCAGTACAGCTGGCACATCTTTATTGATCAATTTAGATAATTCTTGAATACTAGCACTTGGTTTTACAACAGGAAGCTTAGGCTTCATGATTTTTCCAATCGCTTCGTTTTTCACTTGCTCGTTATCAACAATTTGACTAATTAAAGTTGTTTCATCAATCATTCCAACAAAAGCACCGTCTTTAGTTACTGGAATTTGAGAAATTTTATGATCTCTCATTTTTGCAACAGCGTGAGAAACTAATTCTTCAACACCAATTGTAACCAAAGGAGAGTCTTTATGGCATGCTAACAAATCATCTGCAGACTTATGCCCTTCTTCTAAGAAACCTCTCTCTCTCATCCATTCATCGTTGAACATTTTCCCAACATATCGGCTTCCGTGGTCATGGAACAATACCACAACAACATCATCCTTTTTAAACATGTCTTTCATTTGGATAACACCCTTAATTGCTGATCCAGCAGAGTTTCCAACAAAGATTCCTTCCTCCAATGCTAACTTTCTAGTATAGATTGCAGCATCCTTATCTGTTACCTTTTCGAAATGATCAATCACATCAAAATCAACGTTTTTAGGAAGAATATCTTCTCCAATTCCTTCAGTAATGTATGGATAGATCTCGTTTTCATCAAAAATACCTGTTTCGTGGTATTTTTTAAAAACTGAACCATAGGTGTCAATTCCTAATATTTTAATGTCTGGATTTTTCTCCTTCAAGTACTTTCCAATTCCTGATATTGTTCCACCAGTTCCTACTCCTACAACAAAATGCGTGATCTTCCCATCGGTTTGTTCCCAAATTTCCGGACCCGTTTGCTCATAGTGTGCAACTCGGTTTGATAAGTTGTCATATTGGTTAACATACCAAGAGTTTGGTGTTTCTTCTGCTAATCTTCTAGAAACAGAATAGTAAGAACGTGGATCATCAGGCTCAACGTTTGTAGGACAAACTACAACCTCTGCTCCTACAGCACGAAGAATATCCATTTTCTCTTTACTTTGCTTGTCGCTCAATACACAAATCAACTTATACCCTTTGATAATCGCTACCAAAGCAAGTCCCATTCCTGTATTTCCGGAAGTTCCTTCAATGATTGTTGCTCCAGGTTTTAAAAGGCCTGCTTTTTCAGCATCTTCAACCATTTTCACAGCCATTCTGTCTTTCGCAGAGTTTCCAGGGTTTGTTGTTTCCACCTTAGCCAATACTGTAGCCTCAATATCTTTTGTTAACTTATTGATTCTAACCAAAGGTGTGTTACCAATCGTTTCAAGTATGTTGTTGTATATTTTCATCTAATTAGTTTTTTGCAAAGATAAGAAGTAGTTGGGGAAGAATAAATTATTAATGGGTAATTATTAATTGTTAACGAAAAAATCGAAAGTTAATCTGGTTTACCTGTTGATTTAAATAGGATATGATTTTAATTTTGGACATTCCCCAAACAGTAATTTCCGTAAACTCCAATAAATGTTTGGGTCGGGCTATCCGCTATATCTTTTTTTACCACGAGCTTTGAAGCCGTGATAAAAAAAGGATGCCGCTGCTATCCCTAATTCGACAAAAAAATATTCACGAAACAAATTCTATTCATAGCTTAGACTCTCACCTGTGACAAAGAAAAATAATGAAGTTAAGAAAAACAGCCATCCTCAAAGAGAATGGCTGTTTATAAAACCTACAAATTCGTAATTCGTAATTGATTAATTCGTAATTGACTATTTAGCGTAGTTCACAGATCTTCTTTCACGGATCAAAGTAACTTTTACTTGTCCTGGATAAGTCATTTCTGTTTGAATTTTCTGAGAGATAGCAAATGATAATTCATCAGCTCTTAAGTCTGAAACCTTCTCACTCTCTACCATTACTCTTAACTCTCTACCTGCTTGAATTGCATAAGCTTTAATTACTCCAT
>Ga0209075_1000898_pt1 | contig 28783 bp, 24 predicted proteins | sample Stecom2011_FD_187523 | JGI IMG/M metagenome (GOLD analysis project Ga0209075, IMG submission 187523) | Agricultural soil microbial communities from Utah to study Nitrogen management - Steer compost 2011 (SPAdes) (version 2) | ecosystem: Environmental > Terrestrial > Soil > Agricultural land...
TGCCACCGGACAAGCCCAGGGTGCGCTCAAAGGTACTGTCAGTGCCAGCGGCCAGACGTACATGGGGGCGCAAACCTTCGCTCTCGCCACGACGGGTAAAGATCTGGATAACACCACCCATGGCATCAGCGCCATGAATGGCCGAACGGGAACCACGCAAAACTTCAACACGCTCGATTTGATCAACACTGAGAAACTGCAGTGCAGCACCACCAGCCGTAGCTGAACCGGCCCGCACACCGTCAATCAGCACCAGCGTTTGCGCAGTACTTGCACCCCGCACATTAAGACTGAAGGCCGCACCGCGCCCACCGTAGTTGGAAACCTGTACACCAGGCACCTGGGTCAACAGGGCGGGCACGCTGGCTGGACGCAGCCGTTCAATATCCGCCCGGGTAAACACAGTGCTGGCTGCACTGCTCTCATTGCGCTGTTCCACCACACGGCTGGCAGTGATCAAGGTATCGGACAGCTTCAGCGCATCTTCGCGAGAAACATCTTGCTCGGCCAGAGCAAAAGCCGGCGTCAGGGCGACGGCCAGCGCAATACGGGAAAGTTTCATCAAGGGGTCCTCAAAAAGTAAACGACTTCTGAGGAGGGCAGGTAAGCAAGTGCAGGACAGGAAAGTACAAAAAGACGGGCCATGCACCTGACGGTGATGCCCTCCGCAACACCTGTCATCATTGCATGCGGCCGGCCTCCGGACTCTTGACACCCATTCACCCGCCTTCCCGTGCACAGATTGCACAGTGGCTGTTGGGTGAACGCCGATTCTGGGTCGGGGCCAATTACCGTTGCGGGGGCAGTGCCGGGATTGTTGCTCTGAAAACACAGAGAACGCACCGGCTTTCCGTTTCACGCCTGACAGTCAGGCGCACCAGCATGAACTAGGCTGGGAATTCTATGCGGCATAAAAGCTGAATACAAGCTTGCAGCCTGTGTAGCCAGGCGCAAGCTTGTTCGGGAACAAGAATCAGGCCAGCTCCAGCACCTTGTCCACCAGCGCATTGATGCCGGTAGCCGCCTCGGCAATGGACTGTGCCAGCATATAGGCCGGCGTGGTGACCAGACAGTTGCCCGCGTCGAACACTATGTTGTCCACGGTACAAACCTGGTGTTTGGCACCCATGGCTTCCAGTGCTCCCGCAGTGCCTTCATCGTTGCCGATGGTGCAGGTGACGCCTTCGCCAAAAATTCGGGCCGACAGTGCCGGGGCAATACACATCAGGCCGACCGGTTTTTTTGCATCACGGAACTGGCCAATCGCGGCCAGCACATCGGCATCCACCGTGCAATCGCTGCCCTTGACGGCAAAGTCAGACAGGTTCTTGGCCACACCAAAACCGCCGGGCAGAATCAGTGCGTCAAAGTCGGACGCCTTGAGCTCGCGCACATCCTTTACTTCACCGCGTGTAATGCGTGCCGACTCGACCAACACATTACGCTGCTCGTTCATTTCTTCGCCATTCAGGTGGTTTAGAACATGCATTTGTGGCTTGTCTGGCGCAAAGCACTGTACCTGTGCACCCTGCTGGCTCAGGCGCAGCAGGGTCAGGACGGTTTCATGAATTTCAGAACCGTCGTATACACCACAGCCGGACAAAATCATTGCTATTTTCTTGCTCATTTTTTGCTCCTTACTCACTCATGCTTGCAGATGCTCTGTTTTGTAGGGGCGGTTTCAGCCACGACCGGCGGCTGCCCTGGGCCGGGGTTGATCGCCACTGAAGCGGCTCGTACAGTGGACTCAACCGCGATTTGTACCCGCCTTGGTTGTAACCTCGATTATGCATCATTGGCTACTCCTTGCCGGGACTGGTCGCCACTGAAGTAGCCCGTACAGGGTGCGATTCAAGCAGCTCTGACAGGAAGCAAGCTGGCCCACGAAGCTGCACCGGGCTTGACACCTGGATATCACACCACCCATTCACAATCAGTTCCAGCTAAGATAGCACCATTAGCCCAAGGAATGCCCTGTGCCTGATCTCTACTTACGTCTTGCCCTGCCCACCCCGCTGCGTCGCCTGTTCGACTATCGCGCGCCCGCCCAGGTTCCTGCCGAGCACTGGCAGCCCGGCGTGCGGGTGCAGGTGCCCTTTGGCAACCGCAAGGTGGTCGGTATCCTGATCGAGACTACAACCACCACCGACATTCCGGCCGACAAAGTACGTGAAGCCCTTGAGTTGCTGGATGAGCGCCCATTGTTCGAACCGCCACTTCTGGAGTTGATCCACTGGACGGCCAGCTATTACCAGCACAGTCTGGGCGACACCTTCAGCTGGGCCATGCCGGCCCTGCTACGCCAGGGCGAGCCGGCCACGACACAAAAAAAGCGCTTCTATCAGGCTGCTGCCGGTGCAACGATTGAAGATCCGCGTATCAAGAATGCTCCGCGCCAACGTCAGGCACTGGAAGCGGTACTGCAACACCGTCAAGGGCTGGCTCACGAACAGCTGCACAATCTTGGTATCCAAAAAACCAGCATTGACGCCTTGGTGGACAAGGGCCTGCTGTTCACGGAACAACGCAGTCTGAAAAGCGCCCGCCCGGGCGGCCCCCTGCTGGCACAGCCAGCACTGAGCCTGAATGCCGAACAAAAGCTGGCGGTCGACACAATTGGCAGTGCACTGCATCACCATCAGGTATTCCTGCTCGCTGGCGTTACCGGAAGCGGCAAGACGGAAGTTTATCTGCATCTGATCGAACAGGTACTCAAACAGGGCCGTCAGGTGCTGGTGCTGATACCGGAAATCAACCTGGGACCGCAAACCATCAACCGCTTCCGCCAGCGTTTCAATGTGCGGGTAGCCCTGCTGCACTCGGAAGTGAATGACCGCGAACGCCTGAATGCCTGGCTTGCTTCGCGTGACGGTGCCGCCGAAATCGTTATCGGTACCCGCTCGGCACTGTTTACGCCCTTCAAGGAGCTGGGCCTGATCGTGATCGACGAAGAACACGATGGTTCTTACAAGCAGCAGGATGGCCTGCGCTACCACGCCCGCGATCTGGCATTGGTTCGAGCCCGCCGCCTGGGAGTTTCTGTGGTCATGGGGTCAGCCACGCCCTCACTGGAGAGCCTGTACAACGCGAAAAACGGCCGCTATGGCCTGCTACGCCTCAACCGTCGCGCCGGCAGCGCACAGGTGCCAACCTTCCAGCGGCTGGATGTGCGCAGCCTGCCCCTGGATTCCGGCATCAGCCTGCCGCTGCAAAAAGAAATCGAACGTACGCTGGCCGCCGGCCAGCAAGTGCTGGTATTCCTCAACCGCCGCGGCTACGCCCCGGTACTGATGTGCCAGGATTGCGGCTGGCTGGGCGACTGCCATGCTTGCGACGCCCGCCTGACACTGCATCAGCGCTACAACGAGTTGCGTTGCCATCATTGCGGGCATATCGAGCAACGGCCACATGCCTGTCCCAAGTGCCAGAGCCTGCAGTTGCACCCTGTGGGCGCAGGGACTGAACGGGCCGAAGACCGCTTGCAACTGCTGTTTCCAAAAGTACCGGTAGTACGCATCGACCGGGACAGCACCGCACGCAAGGGTTCGCTGGATGCCATGCTGAAAATCATCCAGCGTGGTGAACCATGCATCCTGCTCGGCACCCAGATGCTGGCCAAGGGGCACCACTTTCCGCAAGTAACGCTGGTTGCGATCCTGAATGCCGATGGCGGCCTGTTCTCGGCCGACTTTCGTGCCAGCGAGCGCATGGCCCAGCTGATCATCCAGGTGGCCGGACGCGCCGGACGCGCCGAGCAGCCAGGCAAAGTAATTATCCAGAGCCATGTGGCAGATCACCCGCTGCTGGTCCAGCTGACCGAAGAGGGCTACTTTGCTTTTGCCGAACAAGCCCTGCGCGAACGCCGTGCTGTGCAGCTGCCGCCCTACACGCATATGGCTCTTCTGCGGGCCGAAGCCCTGAACCCACAACATGCGGATGACTTTCTGCGTGATGCCGCCAGCCTGCTGGAACAGCTGGCCACGCCGTTAAAAGCAGAGGATGTCGAATGCCTGGGCCCAGCAGCTGCCCCCATGGAGCGACGCGGTGGCCGTTATCGTGCACAGCTGCTGTTCATTGCCCGGCAGCGTGGCCCTTTACACCGGTTGCTACATGGGCTGTGTTTCAACCTGGAACAACTGCCCAGCGCCCGCCAGGTGCGCTGGGCGCTGGACGTAGACCCGGTAGACCTGTACTGATATTTATTCGCAGCGCCTCTCGTGGCCGGGCACAGCTGCAGCAAAAAATCTGCAATTTTTCGTAAAACCCGTCACTTGCTTTCTTGCAGGTCTTGCTTATGCTGTTAAGCACTTAATCGAAAAAAGGTTATATTTTGTCTTTACTCAAGGCCTTCTGCCTTATATTGAGCACCCCCCTGCCGCACCCTGAACGGCAAGTGCAAATACACCCTGCCATCTCGCCTCGCTCCCTTTCCGGTTTGCATCATGCATCGGATACATGGGTATCACTGACCGCTTTATCAGGCCAAGCGTGCCGCCTGATTTTACAATCCGGGAACCCCGGCTAGTATCATGAAAAAAGAAAACATGAGGCACATGGGTCGTTTTGCAGCTGACCTGCGCATGCAGACCAGCCCGCAAAGCACCGAGCCCGATACCCGTATCGATTACTTCACTTTCTTCTCCGTGCTGGCGTTGCTATTTGCAGTGCTGGTTCCACTCATCATGTTCCCCAAAGAGGGAGCCGACTGGGTTGAGCAGGCCAAGCTCTTTATCACCGACACTTTTGGTGTGTTCTATCTGCTCATTGGCGTCCTGGCTGTGATGTTCGTGGTTTACATATCCTTTTCGGACATCGGTAACATCAAACTGGGACGACCCGAAGAAGAAGTCGAGTTCAAGACAGCGTCCTGGGCGGCCATGATGTTTTGTGGCGGCATCGGTGCCAGCATTCTCTACTGGGGCATCATTGAGTGGGCTTATTACTATCAGGGGCCACCATTCAACCTTGAACCTGGCTCGCCTGAGGCCATTCGCTGGGCCACCACCTACGGCATGTTTCACTGGGGACCTGTCGCCTGGGCCATTTATTTACTGCCTGCCATCCCGATTGCCTATTTTGCCCATGTGCGCAACTCGCCACGGCTCAAAGTCAGCCAGAGCCTGATGCCGCTCATCGGCGAAAAAGCTGTGATGAGCAACTGGGCCAAGCTGGTTGATGTGTTTTTTGTGTTTGGCATGATCGGCGGTGGTGCCACTACCCTGGGCCTGGCTTCGCCCATGGTAACCGAGGGCTTGCACCGCCTGTTCGGCACGCCGGTCAATCTGTGGACCCAGCTGGCAGTGTTGCTGGTCACCACAGCAATCTTTGCCTTTAGTGCCTTTCGCGGACTCAAGGGCGGCATTCAACTGCTGTCCAACATCAACTTTTATCTGGCATTGCTGTTTCTTGGCGTGGTGTTTTTTGCCGGCCCCAGCATGTTTATCCTGAACACCGGGCTGGAGAGCCTGGGCCGTTCGCTGACCCAAATGCTCACCATGATGACCTGGACCGAATCCATGGGCAGCTTTAGTGAGCATGGCTTTCAAAAAACCACTTTCCCCAGCGACTGGACCATTTTTTACTGGGCCTGGTGGCTGGTGTTTGCGCCTACTGTGGGGCTGTTTATTGCCAAGATCTCCCGCGGCCGCACCATCAGGCAAATGGTTGTCGGCTCGATTTTCTTCGGTTCACTGGGGTGTGCCGTATTTTTCATTGTTCTGGGCAACTACGGTCTGCACCTGCAACTAACAGACAGCCTGGACGTAGTTGCCATCCTGAATGAACAAAGTGCTACAGCGGCTATTTTTGCAGTGTTGAATACACTGCCCATGAGCTGGATCATGATGGCCATGTTTACGCTGCTGGCGATTATCTTTACGGCCACCACTTTTGACTCTATCTCTTATATTCTGGCCTCGGTAGTGCAGCGTGAGGTCGACTGTGAGCCTCACCGCTGGAATCGTCTGTTCTGGGCCTTTACCCTGTGTCTGATGCCTGCAGTGCTGATGTTTCTGGGTGGGCTGTCAACCCTGCAAACGGCATCAATCGTATCCGGTGCCCCCTTGCTGATCATCATGACGCTGTTGATGATTTCCACCATCAAGGCAGCACGCTACGACCTTCATTACCAGCCAGACTACAACCTGAGCACTATCCACATTGAGGAGCTGCCTGAGTCTGCCCCATGGGAGGTGGGTGAAACATCCAAAGCACCCGAAGGCTCGGTGCTGGCGATGCAGGCCGAGTATGAGGAGTTGCGCCTGCAGCAGGAAGAACAGGAAAACAGTGAGCCGGACCAGCAGCCGGGTTAATTGCCGGCCTGTTCCTTGTGCCGCTGCAGCCTGTGAACGCTGCAGGCACGGATAAACTGCCCAGCGATACGGGCGCTGTCTTTACTCTTGATGACTGTCGCGATCACGATAGCCCAGCAGATACAGAATGCCATCCAGGCCCAGGGTAGAAATGGCCTGGCGGGCACTTTTTTTGACCAGCGGCTTGGCGCGGAAGGCTACCCCCAGCCCGGCCAAGCCCAGCATCGGCAGATCATTGGCCCCGTCACCCACCGCAATGGTTTGTTCCAGACGCAAGCCCTCCCGCCTGGCCAGCTCCTGCAGCAAGTCGGCCTTGCACTGGGCGTCAACGATGGGATCGAGCGCTCGGCCGGTCAGTTTTCCATCAACAATTTCCAGCTCATTGGCATAGACATAATCAATACCCAGCTTTTCCTGCAGGTGCCGGGCAAAATAGGTAAAGCCACCGGATAGAATAGCGGTCTTGTAACCCAGCCGCTTGAGTTCGGCAAACAGGGTCTCGGCACCTTCGGTCAGGCGCAGTGACTGTGCAATATTTTCCAGCACATCCTCGCTCAAGCCCTCCAGTAGCGCCAGACGCTCACGGAAACTGGCTTTGAAATCCAGTTCGCCCTGCATGGCGCGCTCGGTAATGGCAGCGACCTGATCGCCGACGCCAGCAGCGATGGCCAGCTCGTCAATTACCTCATGTTCAATCAGGGTCGAGTCCATATCGAAAACTGCCAGCCGCCGGTTACGGCGATAGACACTGTCGCGCTGGAAAGCGATGTCCACATTCAGCTCTTGGGCCACGCTGAGGAACTCGGCACGCAGCGCCGCCACGTCAGCCGGCTCGCCACGTACGGAAAACTCAATGCAGCCTTTACCCTTGTCTGCCGGCATATCCAGCGGCATGCGGCCAGACAAGCGATCGATGTGGTCTATATTGAGATTATATTTGGCAGTGATTGCACTAACCCGCCGCAGCTGCTCAGCTGTTACCTTGCGTGTCAGCAAAGTGACGATATAGCGTGATTTGCCCTGACCGGCCACCCAACTCTGATAATCCTGCTCGGAAACCGGAGTAAAGCGCACCTGCTGGTCCAGCTTGTAACCAGTGAACAGCACGTCTTTCAGCACATCAGCAGACTGGCTGCCAGTAGAAATTTCTACCAAAATGCCAAAAGACAGTGTGTCGTGAATCACCGCTTGTCCAATATCCAGAATGCTCACATCGCTCTGCGACAGCACGCTCATGATGGCAGCCGTCAAACCGGGGCGATCCTCACCGGTAATGTTGATCAGGACAATCTCGCGCAAGGCAGCAGTCTCCAGGAATTAGTAGCCGCCTCGATTGCAGCCGAGCAGCCGGAATTTTGCTTCGCATTCTAGCCTGAATCCTGGCCTTGTGCAGCCTGCACTGCTGCTGCAGGCACGAGTTTGTTATACTTCGCTCCCCGTTTCGCTCCACCATTCAGGATTGCCCATGACCCAACCCGCACGACAGCAGCCATCAGGCATCAGCCTCACTCAGCGCATACTCGGCGTATGTCTGCTGCTCATTGCTTTGGTCATTATCGTACTGGTCGGACTGAGTGCCCGGCAGTTTGCCATTTCCATCCAGGACCAGGCCGATGCACTGGGCGAAACCCTGGTAATCCATACCGCCCAGGCAGTCTCAGCACCGCTGGCGCTATCTGACTCATTAGGACTGGCTGCTGTATTGCGCGAGCTGACCGAAAACCCTTATGTGGCCCACGCCGCACTCTACAGTGTCGACAACCGCACACTGGCCGAAGCGGGCCGCCGGCCAAAGCCCGGCAAGATCAACAGCCTGTATACCCGTCCAATTGCCTTTGAACATGTCATTGCCGGCCAGTTGCATGTCAATATTGACGTCAAGCGCCTGCAAAAGCCCCTGTACGCAAACCTGCAGGGTCTGATGCTGCTGGGCATCCTGCTGTTGCTGGCCTGCGTTATGCTGCTGTCACGCGCTGCCCGCTCCATCTGTCAGCCACTGACCGATCTGCAGCGCTGGCTGATCCAGCCGGTCGGGCAGGCCCCGCACCAGCAACGGGGGGACGAAATCGGCCTGCTGGCCCGCACCCTTGAACAATGCTTCAGGCTGCCCGGCAGCACGTTGCCAATTGACAGCACGCTGCCGGACGAAGCGGAAACCGGACAGCCACAGCCCGACCACATCATAGACACTTCGCAGCAGGACACTGCAGCCGTTACAGCACAAGCCGTACTGCCGGAGCAGTGCGCTGTACTGGCAGTCGAGCTGAGTCTTGGGCACGGCATTTATGAGCTTGATGAGCAGCGTCGCGAGCAGCTGCTGGACCATTATGACCAGGCTCTGGAAGAAGTAGCCGACATCTATCAGGGCCGCTTGCTGGAACTGGCCGATGGCCAGTCCATGTTGCTGTTCCATGATGACGCTGAAAATCACCTGGCCAATGCCCTGTGCGCAGCCGAATTGCTGCGGGCGTTTGCCCATGCACTGCAAATGGAGATTGCCGACAGTGGCATTACCCTTGGCATGCAGCTGGGCGTGGCCCATGGTGATGCCGTCTTTGACTTCGGCGAAGAAAAGTTGCTGCAGCACGCAGCCATTGCCGAAGCGCTAGAACTGGCCCGCTATAGCCGCAACCTGGTTTTGCTGGGGCAGTCTGTTACCGGCCATCCGCAAACCTTTTGCGCCAGCATTCGCAGCATTGCCCGTCCTGCCGGCGCCAGCTGCATTGAACGCATCCTGCCGCCCTGTTCCGAGCAGCTGGATATGCAACTGCAAAGCCTGATGCTGCTGGTGGCGGAAGACTGAACCCACAAAGCAGCAAGAGACATTTTTACCCGCCCCTAGGCGGCAGACAGCGACAAGCCCCAACAACACTCAGAACCGGTACACTTCAAACTCTTGTGCCGGCTCGGCCACTGGCATGCTGCTTCCTTTGCGAATGTCCGCCTTGCTGCTTTTCTGGTTGCTGGCGGACTGGCGTTTTACTGCTTTATGCTGACCGCTATGTAACTGGCGCACTGCGTCCGCCAGCTGTTCGGACAACTGCACCAAGAGCTCACTCTGCGCGCGAACCTGGCTGGCCAGCTTATCTTCATGCTCCGCCTTCAATGTCAGTACCTTGCTGTCGCGCACCTTGCCGGCCCCATCAAGCAGGCGCCATTGGGCTTCCAGTATGGCCGGCTCGCCTTCGCCCGAATCCAGCCGGCTGATGCTGAGTACAATTTGGGCCCCCGGCTCGACACCAATGCGGTCCGGGTACAGTGCCACATGACTGCTACCCAGCCGCATAGCCATCTGGCGCAACAGCAACTGGCCTATCTCGTCCTCCAGATGGCCAGCCCAGCGTCCATTGCGGCTGGCACTCAGGCTGCCATCAGCCTGGCGCTGCAGAATTTGCTCGCGCTGCAGATAATCGGCCAGCTTGACCGGCCCTAACAGAACGGCAGTTTCCTGGTGTTTGCTGACAACTGCCTCACCAGGAGGCGCCTGTAACTGATAAAACTCACTGGGCGTCACCAAACTGCAGCCTGCCCCGGCAAGCATTACAGCAGCCATCAACCAATGAAGGGGGCGGCACAGGGGGTTGTTCTGTTTCATTCTTTCCTGCCAAAAATCAAGGACTGTGGCTGCTGCTCTATGGCCTGCGCCGTACGCTCCAGCGACTTGCTGGCACGGGAGACATTTTGCAGCGCCTGTATCAGTTCATATTGCAATTCGGAAGCCGGGCTCAAACTGCGGTGCCCTTCGCTAACCAGCTGACTGGCTCCTTCAAGTGCCTGCTGCGCTCCAACAGCCACCTGGCTTACTTCGGCCAGTGTCTGCCTGAGTTCACGACCCCCTGCATCCAGGTTGTCCAGCAAGCCCGGCATGCGCTGATCAAGCTGGCTGGCGATTTTGCTCAGGCCAGCCAGCACATCATTCATGTGTCCTATGCTGCTTTCCAGCTCAGGCGAGCCAAGCAGTGCTTCCAGTTTTGTCATGGTACGGCTGGCGGCCTCCAGCGTTTCTTTAAGAGGCACCGCGCGCAAACCGTCAGCCAGGTCATGTATCAAGTCAGCGGCCTGGTCGATGCGTGAAGGTACCGTAGGAATCGCAGTCAGGCCAGTGACATCATTATTGCGTACGTAACCCGGCTGGCCCGGGAAGAAATCGAGCGCTACAACCGCCTTGCCGGTCAACAGGCTCGGCACCTGCAGCTGAGCCCGCAGGCCACGCTCAACCAGCAGGGCAATGGAGCGGTCCAGCTGGGGCCCGGTGGAAGCCTTGGTGCCACTGTCGGTATTGATACGAATGACTACCGGCATAATGACATCGTTGATCTTTCGGTCATAAGACAAGCGAATGTCGCGCACACTGCCAACCTTTACACCGCGATAAGTCACATCGGCACCGACGTCCAGTCCGTCCAGCGCACCGGTAAAATAAACGACATATTCAACCGGCTTGCTCCAGACATCATCACGGGCCAGCATCAACACCCCTCCAATCAACAGCATCAGGCCACTCAACAGGAAGATGCCGATCCAGAATGGTTTGCGGGTTTCGTTCATGTGCGCTCTCCGGCCGCAAAGGAGTCACCACGGCGCAGGAACCGTTGAACCTGCTCGGGGCCGTGATCAAGTAAATCTTGTAAGCTGCCCAGTGCTATCTGGGTACGGGTTTTATTATCCAGAAACAGGCAGGTATCTGCCACCCGATAAATACTGGGCAGCTCGTGGGTCACCAGCACAATGCTGGCACCAAGACTGTCACGCAGCTGCAGAATGAGCTCATCGAGCGCCATTGAGCTGAGCGGATCCAGCCCTGCCGATGGTTCGTCAAAAAACAAGACTTCAGGATCCAATGCCAGTGCCCGCGCCAACCCGGCCCGCTTGCGCATGCCGCCCGACAACTCGGACGGGTACAGATGGTCGGTGCCGGCCAGCCCGACCAGTGACAGTTTCAGTGAGGCCAGCTCATGGCGCTCCAGCCGGCTCAGCTCAGGCCGCCAGGTTTCCAGGGGCAAACAAATGTTTTCTCGCAAGGTCATGGCACCCCACAGGGCTACGTTCTGATACAGAATGCCGAAGTGCTGCTGCAACAGCGCCCGCTTCGCACTGCTGTGAGCCCAGTAGTCATCGCCCCGAAACAGGATACGACCAGCCAGAGGCGCCTGTAGGCCAATCAGATGGCGCAACAAGGTGCTCTTGCCACAGCCACTGCCGCCCATCACGACAAAGACCTCACCCTGCCGAATGCTGAAATTGAGATCTCGCTGAATAACCAGATCACCATAACCAGCACTCAGCTTGTCGGCGACCAATACGACTTCTTTCATGGTTAAATCCCCAGCTGCGTACAGAGCACAGTAATCAGGGCGTCACTCACCACCAGCGCAACAATGATACTAACCACAGCCCGGGTAGTGGCCTGCCCAACTGCCTGGGCATTGCGGCCGCTGTTCAAGCCGTAATAGCAACCAATCATGCCAATCAGCAAGGCAAATACCAGACTTTTGAACAGACCTATGAAAAAATCTGTGCTGCTGACCATTTCCAGGCTCTGGTTGATGTACTGCACCGCAGAAATATCATACATGCCCCAGCCAATGACAAAGCCACCAAGGATGCCCAGCGCATCGGCAAAACAGGTCAGGATCGGCATGCTGACCAGCAACGCAAGCACCCGGGGAATGACCAGGAACTCAAGTGGTGGAAAGCCGAAAGTCTGCAACGCATCAATTTCTTCATTAGCCTGCATACTGCCCAGTTCGGCTGCGTAGGCAGCACCGGTACGTCCTGCCATGATCACAGCCGTCATCAATGCCCCCATTTCCCTGGTCATGCCGATCGCCACCATGTTGGCAATATAGATTTGTGCACCAAAGGCCTCTAGTTGTACCGCACCAACAAATGCCAAAATCAGGCCCACCAACACTGCAATCAGGGCCACAATCGGCAGGGCGCCCGGCCCGCTTTGCTGCAATGCCAGCCAAAAGTCACTGCCACGCATGCGGGCCCGGCCACGAATGGCCGCTACCAGCGCCAAAACAACCTGACCAAGAAAAGTGCAGCTCCGTCCGATGCTGGCGAGAATGTCCAGTGCACCCTGCCCAAACCGCTCTACCCAGCCCTGATGCGGTTGCGCAGGCGCCTGAGCCTGACTGGAGGGTGTTGCTGCCATCTGCAGCATTTGCTCAACACCGGACGGCAAACCTTGCAGGTTTACATCAATACCGGCTTCATAAGCCAGGTACTGGATACGCCGCAGCAATGCCAGCAGACTGCTGTCCCAGGCTTCCACAGCGACTTTGACACAGAGCTGCTCAGGCAGGCGGCCACCTTTGCGCCAGATATCCAGCAGGTCCGGTTTGCGCTCGTGCAGCGTCCACTGACCAGTCACATGCAAACAAGACAGCTGCCCGTCCTGTTGCCAGTGGAGTCCTGCTTTATAGTCCTGTATGCCGGTTGCCAATCCAGTATCGCTCCCAAAGTTGCTTGCATTCCGCTCTGGACATCCATGTCCTTCGTCAGCCGGTAATGGCGGTCAGGCTCTCGACCCGTTGAAAGCCGCGCGGCAATTTGTTTCCACGACGACCGCGTTCACCACGATAGTACTCAAGATCGCTGCTTTTCAATGTCAGCATACGACGTCCTGACTCCACCTGCAGGCTTGCGCCTGCAGGCAGCACCGCGTAATCAACCACCCACTCTTCACGCTTGCTGGCACGATCAGCGGGAATGCCGATCAACTTATTGCCCTTGCCCCTGGCCAGCTGTGGCAAGTCACTGACTGGAAACAACAGCAGACGGCCATCGCTGCTGGCCACTGCGATCAACGCGTCAGCCGGATTATCGAGCGGTTTGGGCATCATCACCTTTGCATTTTTCGGCAGCGTCAATAAAGACTTGCCGGCACGGTTCTTGGCTTGCATGTCTTCACCTTTAACGATAAACCCATAGCCGGCATCCGAGGCCATTATATAGAGCTGTGCATCTGCCGGCACCAATACATGCTCGAATACGGCACCGGCTGGCGGCGTCAACCGTCCACTCAGCGGCTCACCCTGCCCCCGTGCTGACGGCAAAGTATGCGCCGGCAGCGAGTAACTTCGCCCGCTGCTGTCGAGAAAAACCGCCTGCTGGTTGCTACGGCCTGGTGCGGACGCCTTGAAAGCATCGCCAGTCTTGTACGACAGGGTCGCGCCGTCCACGTCATGGCCACGGGCGCTGCGCACCCAGCCCTGTGCGGAAATCACTACGGTCACCGGCTCGGACGGCACCAGGTCTGTTTCGGACATTGCCCTGGCTTCGCTGCGCTCAACCAGCGGCGAGCGTCGCTCATCGCCATAGGTTTTGGCATCCGCCAGAATTTCCCGGCGCACCAGACGCTTGAGCTTGCTCTCACTACCGAGCAACTCCAGCAAGCTATTCCGCTCCTTGTTCAGCTCGTCCTGCTCGCCACGGATTTTCATTTCTTCCAGCCGTGCCAACTGGCGCAGACGAGTGTCCAGAATGTAATCAGCCTGCACTTCGGTAATGCCAAAGCGCTCCATCAGTACCGGCTTGGGGTGATCTTCAGTGCGGATGATCTCAATCACTTCGTCCAGATTAAGGAAGGCTATCAGCAATCCTTCCAACAGGTGCAAACGTTTTTCCACCCGCTCCAGACGGAACTGCAAACGTTTGCGTACCGTTTCCACGCGGAACTGCAGCCACTCCAGCAACAGGCTGCGCAAATCCTTAACCTGGGGCTTGTTGTCCAGACCAATCACATTCATGTTGACGCGGAAGCTGGCTTCCAGGTCGGTGGTGGCAAACAGGTGCTGCATCAGCTCTTGGGCATCCACCCGATTCGAGCGCGGCACAATCACAATGCGGCAGGGGTTTTCATGGTCCGACTCGTCGCGCAAATCCGCCACCATCGGCAGCTTCTTGGCCTGCATCTGCGCGGCGACCTGTTCCAGCACCTTGGCACCAGACACCTGGTGCGGCAGCGCGGTGATCACAATGTCACCGTCTTCCACTTCATACACGGCACGGGCACGAATAGAGCCACGGCCGGTCTGGTAAATTTTCAGCAGGTCTTCACGCGGGGTAATGATTTCCGCCTCGGTGGGATAATCCGGGCCCGGCAGCAGCTCGCACAGCTCTTCAATTGTGGTGGATTGCTTGTCCAGCAGCTGTACGCAAGCGGCAGCCACCTCGCGCAGGTTATGCGGTGGTACATCGGTCGCCATACCCACGGCAATACCGGTGGTACCGTTGAGCAGCAGGTTGGGCAGACGTGCCGGCAGCACGTCCGGCTCGTCCATGGTGCCGTCAAAGTTGGCAATCCAGTTCACCGTGCCCTGGCCCAGCTCGCTTAGCAATACTTCCGAATAGCGCGCCAGCCTCGCTTCGGTATAACGCATGGCAGCAAAAGATTTGGGATCGTCCGGCGCACCCCAGTTGCCCTGGCCATCCACCAGCGGATAGCGGTAGCTGAACGGCTGCGCCATCAGCACCATGGCCTCGTAACAGGCACTGTCGCCGTGCGGATGGTATTTGCCCAGCACATCACCCACTGTACGGGCGGACTTTTTATGCTTGGCGTTGGCATCCAGCCCCAGCTCGCTCATGGCATACACAATGCGCCGCTGCACCGGCTTGAGGCCATCACCTATATGCGGCAACGCCCGGTCCATGATGACGTACATGGAATAGTTCAGGTACGCCTGCTCGGTAAACTCGGCAAGCGACCGGCGCTCGACGCCTTCAAAACTCATTTCGGTTAAATCATTCATACAATTCCAACATGTTTTGTGCGTTGCCATCCATACAACATTATTTGCCAATTAAAATGGCTCGTATAGACCTGCAGGAGCGGCTTCAGCCGCGACCGGAGGCTGCCCTGAACCGGCGTTGGTCGCCACTGAAGTGGCTCGTACAGGCCCGCAGGAGCGGCTTTAGCCACGACCGGAGGCAGGAGTGGTTTTTAATCTGACCCGGTCAGCCCGGGCACTTATTCAGCGCTTTCTAAACCTCAATCTCTGCCAAATCACCCTTGGTCTCCAACCATGCCCGGCGGTCCCCGGCCCGGCGACGGGCCAGCAGCATGTCGAGCACCTCACCCGCACCATCTCCTTCTTCGAGCGTCAGCTGCACCAGTCGGCGAGTATTGGGATCCATGGTGGTTTCACGCAACTGGGGCGGATTCATTTCACCCAGCCCCTTGAAGCGGGTCACCTGTATCCGGGCCCGCCTGCCAGAAGACTCAATGCGGTTCATGATGGCCTCGCGCTCTTCCTCATCCAGCGCGTAATACACTTCTTTGCCGGCATCAATACGAAATAACGGCGGCATTGCCACATATACATGCCCGGCTTCGACCAGTGGTCTGAAATGACGTACAAACAAGGCACACAGCAAAGTGGCAATATGCAAGCCGTCCGAGTCGGCATCGGCCAGAATACAGATCTTGCCATAGCGCAGCTGAGCCAGATCCCTGGCACCCGGGTCTACCCCAATGGCCACTGCTATATTGTGCACCTCCTGGGATGCCAACACCTGGCTTTCATCCACCTCCCAGGTGTTCAGAATTTTCCCGCGCAGCGGCAGAATGGCCTGAAATTCCTTGTCACGGGCCTGCTTGGCGCTGCCACCGGCCGAATCACCCTCCACCAAAAACAACTCGCTGCGTATCGGGTCCTGTCCTGCACAATCAGCCAGCTTGCCCGGCAAGGCCGGCCCCTGGGTAACACGCTTGCGCTCAACCCGGCGCGCCGACTTGAGGCGGCGACCGGCCTGTTCGATAACCATTTCGGCCAGCTGCATCCCCTGTTCGGCATTCGCATTCAGCCAAAGGCTAAAAGCATCCTTGATCACACCACCAACAAAGTTGGCTGCCTGACGTGAAGACAGACGCTCTTTGGTCTGGCCGGAAAACTGTGGCTCCTGCATCTTCAGCGACAAAACAAAATTGATGCGCTCCCAGATATCCTCTGGTGCCAGCTTGACGCCACGTGGCAACAGGTTGCGGAACTCGCAGAAGTCACGCATGGCATCCAGCAGCCCCTGACGCAAGCCGTTGACGTGTGTGCCTCCTTGCGAAGTGGGAATCAGGTTGACATAGCTTTCCTGAATACTGACACCCCCTTCCGGCAGCCACAGCAGCGCCCACTCAACCCGTTCACCCTCGCCGACATGGTTGCCACAAAATGGCTCTGCCGGCAGACGCTCCCATTCATTGACCGCATCTGCCAGATAAGAACGCAGGCCGTCCTCATAGAACCACTCCAGCCTTTCACCACTGTTTTTGTCAAGAAAGCTGATGGTCAGTCCCGGACAAAGCACCGCCTTGGCCTTGAGCACATGTTTGAGCCTGCTCACGGAAAAACGTGCCGAATCGAAATATTTACCATCCGGCCAGAAACGTACGCTAGTGCCCGTATTGCGCCGCCCGACCGCGCCCACCACGCTCAGCTCACTGGCCTTGAAGCCGTCAGAAAAATGCATCAGGTACTCTTGGGAGTCACGCCGTACCCGAACCTCCAGGCGAGTAGACAGGGCATTGACCACAGAAATGCCCACACCATGCAAACCACCGGAAAACTCGTAATTTTTGTTGGAAAACTTGCCGCCCGCATGCAGCTTGGTAAAGATCAGCTCCACACCGGGAATTCCTTCTTCCGGGTGAATATCCACCGGCATGCCACGGCCGTCATCAACAACCTCCAGTGACTGATCCTCGTGCAAAACAACCTGGATATTGCGTGCATGACCCGCCAATGCCTCATCCACACTATTGTCGATAACTTCCTGGGCCAGATGGTTCGGGCGAGTGGTGTCGGTATACATGCCTGGACGCTTGCGCACCGGGTCCAGTCCGGATAAAACCTCAATAGCATCAGCGGTGTAGGTGGTATTGGTCATGCAAGCCCTGTAAAACTGAGAAAACATATGAAAAGATAAGCAGCAAGAATAGCACAGCGCACACCACTGTATATATGGACAGCGGTGGATGTCCCCGAAAACTGCTGCCTCATGTCTTGTTCGGTCAATTTTATCGGCTCTCGCTGACAGTCTCGACTCAAGTTTGAAACCAATGACCACAGGGCTCGCCAAATGACTGCTATCCACATCCACCAAGGCGCACTGCCCAAACTGCCGGCTGGCAAGGCTTGAAAACACCCGGGAGTAGCTGCTGTAGCGCCGCAGATGGGTTCCGCCACCCAAAAACAACCCGGTGGGTGCAAATGCTTTTTGCCACAGGCAGTACCGGCCCGAGACTGCGGCATCACCTGCTCAAGCCAGACCAAAGCGTATCTGGCAACTGGCGAAAGCGCCAACAGAATTACAGGTCACTGCCACAACGGCGGTCGCCGACGAAAAGCCTCAGTAGCCAGCGAAGGCCAGCAACTCGGGAATGCGCTCGACAAATCCCTGGTAGCTGTGATCACCACCCTGCCGGATATCCAGCCGGCAGCAACGGTAAAACTCCTCAGCCTCGCGGTAGTCCAGTGTTTCATCGCCAGTTTGCAGCCAAACCCAATAGCGCTCATGGTCTGTTGGCGGCGGCGTCTCCAGCTGCGCGAGCGCATCGACATGCGCCGGCGTCAACACCCAGCGCTCATCTGTATAATAGTTTTTTTGTGGTCCGAGGTATTGCTCAAACCTCTGGCAGGGCAACACAGCCGGGTTGATCAAAAGTGCCTTGCACTGATATTTTTCCGCCAGCCAGGTTGCATAATAGCCACCCAGCGAACTGCCCACCAGCACGACAGGAGCATCACGCTGCTCCACCCAGGCTTCCAGACCTTCAATAGCCGCCAGAGGATCATTGGGCAGGTCAGGCACCAGCAGCCTGCCAGCTGGAAGCCCGGCGCCCTGCCAGCAAGCACTCAGCTGCTGTGCCTTGAAAGACAACGGCGAACTGTTAAAGCCATGCAAGTACAGAACAAACGGCAGCTGATTCGCTTCAGTCATCATTGCCTAGTATCCAGTTCCCGAGTAATCAATTTCATGGTCAAGCCATTGCAGCCTGGATACGGCGGTGTCAACACGACCATCCGGATGCAAGCGCAACCAGCGATAACCGGGCAAGCGCCTGTCCAGCGAAAAATTCTTGCTGCCTGGCGCAAACTGGATACAGGTGGAAGGGGTGGCCAACAGACGAACACCATTACGCAGCCTGTCCACCTCCTGATGAATGTGCCCCCACAGCACACAACGAACCGTTGCGTAGCGGTCTACGATAGCAAAAAACTCATCTGCATTACGCAATCCGATATGATCCAGCCAGTTACTGCCCACGGGTACCGGGTGATGGTGCAAGCTAATCATGACGTGCCGCCCAGCTGCTGTAGTAAGAGCCGCCTCAAGCAAATCAAGCTGATCCTGCTCCAGGTATCCATGCACCGCATCATGTACCGCCGAGTTCAGCAGCACAAGGCGCCACCCGGCCATATCTACAACGGGCTGTGACCAGTCTTTGCCTGTGGCAACAGCTGTCTGCACCCGGGCTTCATCGTGATTGCCTGGCAGCCAGCGAAGCGGTGCGCGAATGGGGTCAACGAGCTCAACAAAACGCCGGTACGAGACGGCAGAACCATCCTGCGCTATGTCGCCTGTAGCCAAAACCAGGTCCACTCCCTGCTGCTCCTGCACCACCAAATCAACCACAGACTTCAGGCTGTCAGAGGTTGGCAGCCCCAACAGGGTGCCAGCCGGGTCGGCGAACAGATGACTGTCGGTTATCTGCACCAGATTGAGAATGTTGTTTTTGGGTTCAAGAGCTGGCACGCCCAATATCCTCCTGTCTATCTGTCACAAATTATGCTTAGCCGATTCTGAAAGCGCAAACCAAAACGCCATCATGCCTGTTTTATAACCCGCTTTTGCCACCAGACTGTGAGTTTCCTGCCAACTTGTGCTGTACATCACGCACTGTGCCCGTAACTGCACTATACTTATGCCAGTATTTTGATTGCACAGGACCTCCCTAATGTATTTGCTTAGTGACGTGCCTCTACATGCCCAACCCTTGCTGTCCCGCCTACAAGAAATTCCTGTGCAACTGCTCGAAGGCCTGGAGCCCTGTGGACCTGTGCTGGAGCTTGAGAGCAACGCTGACCTGAACTCTGTATTGCCGGAAAACCAGCTTTTTTTGCTGCTGCAGGGTGTTGTAGACACCTCCACAGACGAACAGTTGCTATTTTGTTTGCAGCAAGGCAGCCTTATCGGCCTTCGTCACGGCCTTAACCTGCCCCGCTGGCAATACAGCCATAACCAGGCAATACGGCTGGCCCCTTATGAAAGGCGTGACTTTTTCAAGCACATTTATAGCAGCGAACAGCGCCAGGAGCTTTTTACATTCTATTTGCTTGGACAAACCACCCTGCTAACCGAGGCTTTTGCACGTATCAAGCCGGTCGACGTCCGTCCTGCCACAGGCTTTGAGCACTTTGCCCCCGGCGAAAAACTGATTCGCCAAGGTGATAGCGCCGAACATGTTTTCATCATCATCGAAGGTCATGCCGAAGCCTGGGTTAACGGCCAGAAGGTAGGTGATGTACAAAAGGACGAAATTTTCGGTGCCATGGCCGTCTTTATCAATGAACCTCGCACGGCAACCGTCGTAGCCACCGAGCCTTGCACGGTAATGACCATTCCCAAGGATCAGTTCCTGACTTTGATGCAAAGCAACCCGCGCATTGCCCATAGCCTGATTGAAAGCATGGCTCGCCGCATTGACCTGATGAACAAGGAAATCAGCCACCTGCGCAATCAGCAGCAAAATGAGTAACTCATGCTTTCAGCACAGCACTCGCACATTTAAATCCTGGTAGCTTGAAGGGCCAGCTTGCTAACTCAAGCTTCGTGCAAGGTTTCAAGAACTGGTGCTGCAATGCGCACACCGGGCTGGCCCTGGCTGCAGTACATGCAGAGAGCACAAGGCAGCTGCACGCTGCCAAAACAACAAAGCCTCGGGGGGGCATCCATGACCTGGCGCTTTATCCTCAAACAGGTGGGCATGCCGCCTGGCAGCCTATACCTGCTTTTGCTTGTAGCCTGGCTGCTGCGCAGGCGACTACCAAGGCTTGCTGCGCTCCTGTTTTTCATGACCCTGGGAGCCTCTTATGCCTTGAGCCTGCCCCGGGTCACGCAACTCCTGGCCGGCTTTCTGGAAAACCAGCCCGCAATCCATCAGGACCAATGGCCGGAGTTAGCCCATCAGGCCGGAGCCATTATCGTTCTGGGCGGCGGCCGCGAACCGGCCGACCCTGCCTGGGGTGCCGACCAGCCCTCCCTGTTTGCCACCCAGCGGCTGCGCTATGCCGCCCGGCTGGAAAAGGCTACCGGCCTGCCTGTGCTGGTTACCGGCGGCCTGCACTTTGGCCAGCCACCCAGCGAGGCCCGCATCATGGCCAACACCTTGCAACAGGACTTTTCCGTATCCGCACGCTGGCTGGAAGAGCGCAGCCGCACTACCTGGGAAAACGCCCGTTTCAGCGCTGAGATGCTGCAGGCCCAGGGCATCAAGAGTGTTGTGCTGGTTACCGACGCCTGGCACATGCGCCGCTCCCGCTGGAGTTTCGAGCAGGCTGGCTTGCAGGTGATCCCTGCACCCCAGGGTTTCTACAGCACGCCACAGAACAAGCCGCTGGGTGGCTGGCTGCCCGAAAGTCGCGCTTTCTGGCAAAACACCCAGCTGCTAAACGAGTTACTGGGACTGGGGATCTATCAAGTGCTGTACTGACTGGCCCCGGCACAGCCCAAATAGCCACCTCAACAAACTTGCCCCATGACGCTCCATTCACGACTGCCTGCGGCAAGCCGCAGGCAGAACATAGCCGAGACCGCTCCGTTTCATGTATCCTAGCGGAATTGTTTCCATTCTTTTTCTTGTAGATATCAGCCAGCATCATGCACGAACAGTATCAACCCAGCGCAGTCGAGTCCCAGGCGCAAGAGTATTGGGCACAGAACAAATCCTTTGAAGTCAAAGAAGACAGCAGCAAGGAGCCTTTCTACTGCCTGTCCATGTTCCCCTACCCCAGTGGCCGCCTGCACATGGGGCATGTACGCAACTACACCATTGGCGATGTCATCAGCCGTTATCAGCGCATGCTGGGCAAAAATGTGCTGCAACCCATGGGCTGGGATGCTTTTGGCATGCCGGCGGAAAACGCCGCCATCCAGAACAGGGTCGCACCGGCCGCCTGGACCTACCAGAACATCGACTACATGAAAAAGCAGTTCAACCAGCTGGGACTGGCACTGGACTGGTCACGCGAACTGGCCACCTGCAAGCCCGACTACTATCGCTGGGAGCAGTGGCTGTTCACCCGCCTGTACCAGAAAGGCATCATTTACCAGAAAAAGGGCACCGTAAACTGGGACCCGGTGGACAACACCGTGCTGGCCAACGAACAGGTGATTGAAGGCCGTGGCTGGCGCTCCGGCGCGCTGGTGGAAAAGCGCGAAATCCCCATGTACTACTTCAAGATCACCGCCTACGCCGAAGAATTGCTCAGCAGCCTGGACCAGCTGGACGGCTGGCCCGAGCAGGTCAAGACCATGCAGCGCAACTGGATCGGCAAGAGCTTTGGTGCCGATATCGTCTTTGATTACGACACGGAAAGCATCGGCATCGACGGCCAGTTGAAGGTCTATTCCACCCGCCCCGACACCCTGATGGGTGCTACCTATGTCGCCGTCGCCGCCGAGCACCCGCTGGCCCAGCGTGCCGCCGAAAACAGCGCAGAAGTGGCCGCCTTTATCAAGGAGTGCCAGACCGCTTCCACCGCCGAAGCCGACATGGCCACCATGGAGAAGAAGGGCTTGGCCACCGGTCAGTTTGTCATCCATCCGCTGACCGGCGACAAGCTGGCAGTCTATGTGGCCAACTATGTACTCTGGGGCTACGGCGAGGGCGCAGTAATGGCGGTTCCCGCCCATGACGAGCGCGATTTCGAGTTTGCCAACCAGTACAGCCTGCCGATCAGGCAGGTGTACCGCAGCACCGATGCCGGTCTGGCGTTCAACGACAAAGAGTGGCAGGACTGGTACGCCGACAAGGACAACGTACAAACCGTCAACAGCGGCAAATATGACAACCTGGATTTCCAGGCCGCTTTTGATGCCATCGTCGCCGATCTGGAGGCCAAAAGCCGTGGCGAGCGCAAAACCCAGTTCCGCCTGCGCGATTGGGGCATCAGCCGCCAGCGCTACTGGGGCTGCCCGATCCCGATCATTCACTGCCCAAGTTGCGGCGATGTACCTGTGCCGGAAGAGCAGCTGCCGGTGGTCTTGCCAGAAAACGTGATTCCCGATGGCAGCGGTAACCCGCTGGCCAAGATGCCGGAATTCTACGAATGCCAGTGCCCGCAGTGCGGTGCCGATGCACGGCGTGAAACCGACACCATGGACACCTTTGTCGAGTCCTCCTGGTACTATGCCCGCTACGCCTCGGCGCAGTTCGAGCAGGGACTGGTCGACAAACAGGCCGCCGACTACTGGCTGCCGGTCAACCAGTACATTGGCGGTATCGAGCACGCGATTTTGCACCTGCTGTATGCCCGTTTCTTCCACAAGCTGATGCGTGACGAGGGTCTGCTCAACAGCGACGAGCCGTTCACCAACCTGCTGACCCAGGGCATGGTGGTGGCGGACACCTTCTACCGCATGCTGCCCAATGGGGGGCGCGAGTGGTTCAACCCCGAGGACGTCGAGGTCAAGCTGGACAGCAAAGGCAAGGCACTGGGTGCCACGCTCAAAGCCGACGGCCAGCCGGTGGAAATTGGCGGCACGGAAAAGATGTCCAAGTCGAAGAACAACGGCGTTGATCCGCAGGTGATGATCGACCAGTACGGTGCCGACACCTGTCGCCTGTTCATGATGTTTGCTGCCCCGCCGGAAATGAGCCTGGAATGGTCCGACTCCGGCATCGAGGGCGCCAGCCGCTTCCTGCGCCGTTTCTGGCGTCTGGCATACAAGCACATCAGTGCCGGCCCCGTGAACCGCGTAGTCCCGGACAACCTTGACGCCGGACAGAAAGCCCTGCGCCGCGGCATTCACGCTGCTATCGAGCACGCCAGCCGCGATATCAGCCAGCACCACAAGTTCAACACCGCCATTGCCCAGGTGATGACGCTGATGAACGCCCTCGAAAAAGCACCAACCAGCAGTGACCTGGACCGTAGCCTGTTACAGGAAGGTCTGGAAACCGTCTGTCTGTTACTGGCTCCGATCACGCCGCACATCAGTCACGTGGTATGGCAGCAGCTGGGTTACAAAACGCCCATCATTGATGCACCCTGGCCAACAGCAGATGCCACAGCCCTGGTGCAGGACAGCCTGCAGCTGGTTGTACAGGTCAACGGCAAGCTGCGTGGTCATATCGAGGTGCCGGCCAGCGCCAGCCGCGAGGAAATCGAGGCCAGCGCCCGTGAAAACGAAAACGTACTTCGTCACACTGAAGGCCAGACTATCCGCAAAGTAATTGTAGTGCCCGGCAAACTGGTTAATATTGTTGCCAACTGATTGATTGCCACGGCTGCCCCCAGGCAGCCTGTGCACATGGCGACCTGATAACTGCTTGACTGCAACCATTGAATATCAGCTTGCAATACTGAATCCTCATACTCCACATAGGTTCCACCATGCGTCTAGCTCAACTGCTTACCCTGTCCATGGCCCTGGTGCTGTCAGCCTGCGGCTTTCACCTGCGCGGTACCGGCAGCTTTCAGTTTGCCCTGAAAGAGCTGCACTTTACCTCGGCTGACCGTTTTGCGCCCCTGTCAGAAATGCTGCAACAGCGGTTACTAAGCCAGGGAGTAGAGCTGACCAGCAGTGCCGAATACAGCCTCTACCTGGGCCGTGAGGAACACACCCGACGCACCATCAGCTTTACCGCCGGGACCCGCAGCTCCGAACAAATGCTGACCACTACAGTGGACTATGAAATTCGCTACGCTGGCCTGCCAGCCCTGCTCAAGGGGCAGGCTGAAGTACAGCGGGCCCAGTCTTTCAACCAAAACCATGTGTCCGCCTCGTCGGAAGAAGCCCTCCTGCTGCGTGATGAAATGCGCAACGAGCTGGTAATGCAACTGATGCAACGCTTGCAAGCGATCAGGCCAGCCCAGCTGGAGCAGCTACGCGCAGAAGCACAGGTCAAAGCCGATGCCGAAGCCGCCGCCCGGGAAGCCGAGCAACAACGCCTTCTGCAAGAAGAAAAACTCTTCCAGATCAACTGATGCGTCTGTATCCAGACAAGCTGGATGCCCAGCTGAACAAGGAATTGCTGCCTGTTTTCCTGGTCAGCAGCGACGACCCCCTGTTGCAGCGCGAAGCCTGCGACACCATTCGCCTAGCGTGCCGCGAGCAGGGCTACACAGAGCGCCAGGTGTTTCATGTCGAGCGCAGCTTCGACTGGAACGCAGTACGTGAAGCCAGCGCCAGCCTGTCCCTGTTTGCCGAAAAACGCATTCTGGAATTGAACATGCCCGGCGGCAAACCCGGTGATGCCGGTGCCAAAGTATTGCTCGAATACCTTGAGCGCCCGGCTGAAGACACCCTGCTGCTGATCATTGTCCCGCGACTGGATGGCAGCACGCTAAAAACCCGCTGGGCCAAAGGCCTGCTGGACAGCCCCGTCTGCGGTTTTGTGCAAATCCCCGTTATTGGTGCCGAACAACTGCCCGGCTGGCTTGGTCAGCGCCTGGCACAAAAGGGGCTCACAGCCGATGCCGAGGTATTGCAATTCATCAGCGACCGGGTTGAAGGCAACCTGCTGGCAGCCGCCCAGGAAATTGAAAAACTGGTATTGCTCACCGACGCCACCCACCTGGATATGGAAATCGTCCAGCAATCCATTGCCGACAGCGCCCGTTACGACATTTTTACCTTAACCGATGCCATGCTGGCCGGTGACCGTGTCCGCAGCCTGCGCATCCTCAGCGGTTTGCGCAGTGAGGGCAACGACGTACCGGTCATCCTCTGGGCGCTGGCTCGGGAAATCCGCCAGCTGGCCACCCTTGCCGCCCAGGTTGAACAGGGCCAGTCTGTCAGTCAGGCTACCAGCCGCGTCTGGCCAGCCAATCGCAAGCCCCTGGTGCAGCGTGCCCTGCAGCGCCAGCACAGCAGCCACTGGAATCAACTGCTGCAAAGCGCCCAGCTAATTGACGAACAGGCCAAAGGCCAGCTGGCAGGAGATCCATGGTTAGGGCTGCAACAAATTCTGCTGAATTTCTGACCATTGGCACTATCGGCTACCAGCTCCACCCCATGTCTTTTGCTATGAGAGAGTCAGCAGAGTATAACGCAGCCCCTGTGCGTACGAGCACACGCTTCACCTCTGATCCGGGCAGACCCGCCCTCAACGCAGGCCCATAATTACGGAGCGCATCATGAACCCCTGGTTACTACTCGCCGTGGCCATCATTGGCGAAGTTGTTGCAACTTCAGCTCTCAAAGCCAGTACTGGCTTCAGCCGCCTGGGCCCATCAGTCATGGTTGTCCTGGGCTATGGTTTGGCGTTTTACTGCCTTTCCCTGATACTCGACAGCATCCCTGTGGGGGTTGCTTATGCCATTTGGTCGGGTCTGGGCATTGTACTGGTCACAGCCATCGCCTGGTGGCTCTATGGCCAACGCCTGGATTTTTGGGGCTTTATCGGCATCGCCCTGATCGTCAGCGGCGTTGTCGTACTGAGCCTGCTCTCAAAAGCCAGCGCCTGACTGGCGAAGGAGGTAGAAGGAGGTAGAAGGCGGCAACCAGTAAAGTGGCCAGTCCAGAGTGATACCATAAAAAACAGCCAGCTTCTTTTACTCGGGGAAACGTTGAACCCCAAGACAGCCGTTTGTCCAGCATTTTGTTACACTATTGCACCTGTTTTTCGGAGTGACCCCATGGCCAACCTCTACCTGCACCGGGCGCGCAAGCGCTTCGGACAAAACTTTCTGCATGACGCCGGTGTCATCGACCGTATTCTGCAGGCCATTTTCCCGCGCGAAGGCGAACGCCTGCTGGAAATCGGCCCCGGCCAGGGTGCCTTGACCGCCGGGCTGGTCAGCAGTGGTGCACAGCTCGACGTGATCGAACTAGACAAAGACCTGATCCCCCTGCTCAAGCTGCGCTTCGGCCTCAAGCCCAATTTTCAGTTGCACGAGGGCGATGCGCTGCAGTTCGACTTCAACCGCCTTGATGTCGGCCCACGTCGCCTGCGCGTGGTCGGCAACCTGCCCTACAACATCTCTACCCCGCTGATTTTCCATTTGCTCGACCATGTCGGGCTGATCCAAGACATGCACTTTATGCTGCAGAAAGAAGTGGTAGAGCGCATGAGCGCAAAACCCGGCGGTGGCCACTGGGGCCGGTTATCGATTATGGTGCAATATCACTGCAAAGTTGAGCATCTGTTCAATGTCGGCCCCGGTGCGTTCAACCCGCCGCCCAAAGTAGACTCGGCCATTGTGCGCCTGACCCCCCACAACGAGCTGCCTCACCCGGCGCAAGATATCTGCGCACTTGACCGTGTTGTCCGTGAGGCATTCAACCAGCGCCGCAAAACCTTGCGCAACACCCTGAAAAACCTGATGAACAGCGCAGACATCGAGTCCGTGGGCATTGACCCTGGCCTGCGCCCCGAACAGCTGCAACTGGCCGACTTTGTCCGTCTGGCCGACCGCTTTGCCGTCCTGAACAAGTAGTACAAACAACATGAGCAATGAATATCCCGTGCGGGTCAAGGTATCGACCCGCTATATACCCGACCACTCAGCACCTGATGAGCAACGCTTTGTGTTTGCCTATGACATCATCGTGCGCAACGAAGGCAACGAACCTGTCCAGCTGCTGACCCGCCACTGGATCATCACCGACGGTGACGGCAAAACCCAGGAAGTACGCGGCGAAGGTGTCGTTGGCGAACAGCCGGTCATTCCGCCCGGCACCGAGTACCGCTACACCAGCGGCACCCTGCTCAACACCGAAGTCGGCAGCATGCAGGGCAGTTTTGGCATGCAAACCGAAGACGGTGTAGAGTTTACTGCACCCATCAGACCCTTCACCCTGGCCCAGCCCGGAGCCCTGCACTGAGATGTCCACCTATGCCGTGGGTGACTTGCAGGGCTGTCTGGCACCATTGCAACAGCTGCTTGAGCAGGTCAGCTTCGACCCTGCCCGCGATCGCCTGTGGCTAGTTGGCGACTTGATCAACCGTGGCCCTGACTCACTGGAAACCCTGCGTTTTCTCTACCGCATGCGTGATGCGCTGACCATTGTCCTGGGCAATCATGACCTGCACTTTCTGGCGACCGTCTGGCACCGTGATTTTCTGAAAAAACACGACACCCTGCAGGAAATTCTTGATGCACCCGACTGTGACGAACTGGTCAGCTGGTTGCGCCAGCAGAAACTGGCCCATTACGACCCTCAGTTCAATACCCTGCTGGTACATGCCGGTGTGCCGCCACAGTGGTCCCTGCAGCAAGCACTGGACCGTGCGGGCGAAGTTGAAGCCGTACTGCGTGACGACCGGCGTATCGGTGATTTTTTTCTCAATATGTACGGCAACAAGCCCAAGCTCTGGCAGGACGAACTGGCAGGCCACGAGCGCCTGCGCGTAATCACCAACTACTTTACCCGCATGCGGTTTTGCAATGCCGAAGGCAAGCTGCAGCTAAAGGCAAAAAGCGGCCCGGACAAGGCACCACACGGTTTTGGCCCCTGGTTCAGCTACCCCGGGCTGACACTGGAGCATCACAAAATCATCTTCGGTCACTGGGCCGCACTGGAAGGTCGCAGCACCCACCCCAACGCCATCGCCCTGGACACCGGCTGCGTGTGGGGTGGTGCCATGACTTTATACAGCCTGGATAGTGGTGAATATCATCGCTGCAACTGCTCGCCCTCCAAACCCTGACCGCGACTGTTGCCCGCCCCTGGGCCCTGGTCGCGGCCAAGCCGCTCGTACAGTACACAGTAGGTGCCACGTCGATGGCGCCCCGAACTGCTTCTGCAGCCCCGTACGAGCCACTTCAGTGGCGAACAATACAGGAACCAAACAACCACGGTCGCGGCTGAAGCCGCCCGCACAGCACACAGCAGGTGCCACTTCAGTGGCAAACAAGGCCAAGTAAAACAAAGCAGGAACAACAATGGACCAATTTGGATACCTCAGCGTAGAAGAAACCGCCGAGCTTATGAACACAGGAGCTGTCATCGTCGATATTCGCGATGCAGACAGCTATGCTCAAGGCCATATGCCCGGAGCCATCCACCTGGACAACCACTCAGTAGCCAGTTTTATCCAGCAGGCCGACCTTGACACCCCCACAGTAGTCGTCTGCTATCACGGCCACGCCAGCCAGAGCGCCGCAGCCTATCTGCACAGCCAGGGCTTTGACCAGGTTTACAGCATGAATGGCGGGTTTGCCGAATGGGCTCTAAAGCAGCCTGAAAGGATCGAAAGAGGGTAGTTTTTGCCTTTGGTGTTGAGGGTCGCGGTCGTG
>Ga0209075_1000899_pt1 | contig 28777 bp, 22 predicted proteins | sample Stecom2011_FD_187523 | JGI IMG/M metagenome (GOLD analysis project Ga0209075, IMG submission 187523) | Agricultural soil microbial communities from Utah to study Nitrogen management - Steer compost 2011 (SPAdes) (version 2) | ecosystem: Environmental > Terrestrial > Soil > Agricultural land...
GACCAAGAAGCCGATAGCTCCATTGTACGCGTGGCGGCCGATGGGGGACAGGGCAGGCGTGCTGTGGGGCCGGAGGCGGCGCTTAGTGCTTGAATTTTAGAGTATTTGCTCGAAATTGAATGTGCGAAAACGGGGGCTGGGTACTCGTTTTTCCAAGCTATCTTTGAGAGAATTTTTGCTTAAGTTCTAGACGCCAAAAATTTTCACTGGGCAACACTGTTCGTCACTTATTCGTAAGTGACGACTTACTAAAAGAATAAGCCCGCCTCAAGATGACGTCATGATCGGGTGACCGATCGCCGACGCCAGGGAAAGACGCAAGATGTATCAGGACGGAAATTCGGAGAACATAATGAAAACGGTTGTTAGCATCAGCCTGGGGCCAGAAAGCCTGGACTACGACTTCGAGACGGAGTTTCTCGGGCAAAAGTTCCGGGTCATCCGGATCGGCACCAATCAGGATGAAGCCAAGGCGGAGGCCTTGATCAAGCAATGGGAGTCGCGAGCTGATGCGATTGGTTTGGGAATGGTACGTGACCACTACAATGTGGGTTCCCATCGCTTTATCCAGGAAAGTACCAAGCGCCTGGAAGATCTGGTAACCACGATCCCCATCACCACGGGGGCTCGCCTGCGGGGCATCCTGCACGACTGGGCGATTCGCGATGCCCAGGAAGAGCTCGGCAATTTCTTCAATAACTCCAAGATCTTCTTTTTCAGTGGCATGGGCAACTACCGGGCCGCCTCCGTGTTGTCGGAGTGGACCGATAACCTGGTGTTTGCCGACCCGGTCCTGCAAATGGGCCTGCCGAAAATGATCACCTCCCGCAAGGCACTGGAGCTCTACGCCACGGGCGCTCACTACCTGCTCAAGTGGAAGCCGCCCCATGTCCTGCAGCCTTCTGTGGCACCGGTCAAGGAGTGGAACCATTTCATTCTGCGTAAGGCGATTCAGAAAGCCGACGTGGTGGTGGGCCGCTATGACGAGATCGAGCAATTCTCTCTGGAAGAGCTGGCGGGCAAGACCCTGCTGACTTCCATGGTGACAGACGAACGCCTGGAAGTACTGCGGGATAAAGGCGTGCACATGGTGGTGGACTGCACGCCCAAGATCTTCGACATGACCGTGGCCATCAACGTGATTGAGGCCATGGTGCTGGCGGTCACGGGCAAGAAGGCCCATGAGCTGACCCATGACGACTACCTGGAAATTATCACCAGTCTCAATATTGAGCCGCGTATTATTTTTCCCTCCGGCTTTAAGCGCAAAAGCCGGTTTGCCTTTGTGATCCACCCCCTGTCCCAGCAGTATCTGCGTAACTCCAAGCCGATTGATCTGGTGGCGCGGGTTGCTCCCCAGCCGGTGATGAACGCGGTGGAGAAGATCATTGCCTATTCCCCGCCCCTGATTTACAGCAAGGTGACGGGTATCCAATCCCCCACTGGCGCGGAAGCGGAAGGCTGGTTGATCACCGTGGGTGGCACACCCAAGGAAATGATGGCCCACAGCCCGGAATTTACTTATCGCCGGTTGTTGGCGGCGGCGAATATGGCCAAGCGTCTGGGTGCGCAGATCATGGGCCTGGGCGCCTTTACCAAAGTGGTGGGCGACTCCGGTGCGACCGTGGCCAAGCGGGCGCCCCTGCCAATCACCACCGGCAACAGCTACAGCGCCTCCGGTGCGTTGTGGGCGGCTCACGATGCCCTGAAGCGGCTGGGACTGGTGCATATCGGCCCGGACAACAAGGTGGCCGGTAAGGCGATGGTGGTCGGTGCCACCGGGGCGATTGGCTCGGTGTGCGCGCGGCTGCTGGCCAAGGCCTTCGACGAGGTGTATCTGGTGGCCCGGGAGACGTCCAAGCTGCTGGCGTTGAAGGAGTCCATCCAGAAAGAGACACCAGGTGCCAAGATTTATGTTTCGGCCAACTCCGATAAAGATCTGCACAAGATGGACATGGTGGTGACGGCCACCTCCGGGGCTGGCAAGAAAATTCTTGATATCACCAAGGTGAAGCCCGGTTGTGTGATTACCGACGTGGCCCGGCCGCTGGATATTCCCGCCTCTGACGTGGCCAAGCGTCCGGATGTGATGGTGATCGAGTCCGGTGAGATCGAGCTGCCCGGTGATGTGAAAATGCGCAACATCGGTCTGCCGCCCAAGGTGGCCTATGCCTGCTTGGCGGAAACCATCGTACTGGCTCTGGAAGGACGCTTCGAGAACTTTACCGTGGGCCGTAACATCGAATGGGAAAAGGTGCGGGAGATCTACAAGCTGGGTCTCAAGCACGGCATGAAGCTGGCGGCGATTTCCGGCGTCAATGGCGTCTTTACCGACGAAGATATTGCCCGGGTGCGCAAGCTGGCGCTGGAAAAACGGACACGGACGGTGACTCGCCTGAAAGCGGCGAATCAAGACTAAATCACCAGCCCTCCTGGAAAAGGCCGCAATCGCGGCCTTTTTCTTTTGGGGCTCCTTGCATGGCGCGGCTAGAGCAGGCGCCGGCCATCCACCCGTAAACAGGGTTTGCGTTTAAAAAAATTGGTTGCCGGCTTGAGAGGCGCCGAGTAGGCGGTGCGGTAGGTGTCAGGAATCAGTTCCACCAGCGCATGACACACCGCGGCATAATCACTACTGATACTGTCGAGCTTGTAGGCCAGTTTCAGCAGGTTGGGCTGGAGCTCGCATAACAGGCCATAGGCGTCGATTTCGTCCATCTGCCCCAGGGCCTCGCAGATCAGCGGCAGATAATCGGGCAGTTCGTAATCGTTCAGCTCCAGGTCTGACTGGCGATAGAGGTCATTCAGTACCAGTCGGGCATCGGTGCGTTCCTGGGTATCTTGCTGGTTCTGTTCAAACAGGTAGAGCGAGAACCGGGTATAAAAACAATATTTATAATGCTTCTGCGCTGGCACCAGATCAGCTCTGGAGAGTCTCCGGCACAGATTATCCAGAGTCCGCCGTCGCTTTGCAGACAGGTGGGTGTCTTCTGCCAGTCGTTTGCGGAGCGGTGCCATAGCATCACGCAGCTGTTCCGAAGGTCTTAGCAGCAGTCGCCCAAGAGCACAGTAGGTTTGCATGGAGTCATCTCCTCAGGGCAAAGCATCAACTCGCGTTGGTGGTTGTGCTATCACACCCCGGCTGGGCGGGAAGATCCGGGACAAGCTGTGGCACTACAGCAGCACAGTTGAGAACAATATACAGTTGCTGATCCGTCCAAAAAAAGACGCCTGCGGCCTCTACGACTATCACCGGCCTTCCTCACTGGTTACAATTTCGCCGCGCCCAGCCCTGGTTTTACGTTCCAGGCCGCTATTTGGAGTCAGATTGATGCGTCATGTGGTTTGCGCTTTATATAAATTCGTCACCCTGGAGGACTATGAGTCGCTTCGGGAACCGTTACTGAATTTCATGCAGGAGCATGAGATTAAAGGCACCTTGCTGCTGGCCCGGGAAGGGATTAACGGCACGGTCGCCGGCAGTCGCCAGGCCATTGATCAGCTGAAGAGCCGACTGGACTCCGATGAGCGATTCAAGGGCATTGCCTACAAAGAATCCTTCCATGAGGAAATGCCGTTCAACCGCACCAAGGTGAAGCTCAAAAAAGAAATCGTCACCATGGGAGTTGAGGACATTGACCCGCGCCGGATTGTGGGAACCTATGTCAAACCCCAGGACTGGAATGCCCTGATTTCCGATCCCGAGGTGGTGTTGATCGACACCCGCAACGATTATGAAGTGCAAATTGGCACCTTCCGCAATGCGGTGAATCCTGCGACGGATTCCTTTCGCCAGTTTCCCCAGTATGTCCAAGAGAACCTCGATCCCGCTCGGCACCGTAAGGTTGCCATGTTCTGTACCGGTGGAATCCGTTGCGAGAAATCCACGGCCTATCTAAAACAGCAGGGCTTTGAAGAGGTTTACCACCTCGAAGGCGGGATTCTCAAATACCTGGAAGAGGTGCCGGAGGAGGAGTCCCTGTGGGTTGGCGAGTGCTTCGTCTTTGATGAGCGGGTGGCGGTCAACCATCGCCTGGAAAAGGGCCGTTATGATCTGTGCCATGCCTGTCGTCTGCCCATCACCGAGGAGGACAAAGCCAGTGAGCTCTATCAGGAAGGTGTGAGCTGTCCCCAGTGCCATGACAAGCTGACGCCCGAGCAGAAGGCCCGGTTTCAGGAGCGGGAGCGCCAGATCAAGCTGGCCCGTCAGCGGGGAGAGGAACACATCGGCGAAGAGGCCGCCCGGCTGATCGAACAACGTCGTCTGGCCAAGCGACAGCGGCCGGCGGAACAGGAATAATCCCACATCTCCTGGACCGGTTCCCGGTGAAGACTAATGGGCCGGTTACCGGTGATAACTAGTGAGCCGGCTCCAGATGATTCTCGCCCATGGAGCAGGAGCAGATGCGGCTGAGCTGGCAGTAGGGCAGACCCGTTTCCTGGTGCCACTGGTTAAAGGTCTGCTGGATCAGCCGCAGTTCCCGTTTGGTGGTGCCCCGCTGGATATCCAGCCCGGCGTCCTTGAGGCAGTCGAGGACGTCTTGGCTGAGCACAAAGGTGTCTTTACCCAGATTGCGCAACACCCGCATGCCGGTATTGCCACCCAGGCGTTCGCCCCGTTTGCGCAACACCTCCAGCAGGCCAATCAGGTCGTCTGCGGGCCACTGGGCGACAAAGCAGCCGAAGCTGCCATGCTCCTGGGCAATGTCTAGAATAAACTGGGCATTGCGGGGCACGGTCATGATCTTTTGCATGTTGCGGATGATGCGGCTGTCCTGACCGATGGACTCCCACAGATCGGGTGGCACCAGCACCATCTTTTCCGGGACAAAGCCAAAGAAGACCTTCTCGAAATCCGGCCATTTCTGATCCACCACCCGCCAGACAAAACCCGCCTGGAAAATGCAGCGGGTCATCATCGCCAGCCATCGGTCGTCGGCTATGGCCGCCAGCTGTTCTGCCGGTTGCGGTTGAGGGAGCCAGCCGGCCAGACCCTCCGGGCCTCCTTTGCGACGCAGGGCGCGTTCGTGAATTCGGCTGAATGGCGTCATGGGAAGCTCCCGGGGTAGTTAGGGACCGGAGCCGCCAGGACAGCTCCGGTGAGGTTTATTTCAGCTTTTTGATCGCAGCTTCGATATTTTTGACCCGGGTGTCATTGGAGGGGTGCGAGCTGAGAAAGCCGCCACCCGGGCCTGCTTTTTGCTGCAGGGTCTGAATGGCCCGTTTCATGGCTGCCGGGTCTTCACCCATTTTATGCAAGGCCTTCACCGCATACGCATCGGACTCCAGCTCATCAGCTTGGGAGAAGCGGGAGTTGATATAGGTATAGGCAATCTGGCCCAGTTGCGAAGATGTCAGGTCACCGATCGCGCCTCCGACTGAAGCCACGGCACTGAAAGCCGTGTTGGTCAGCAACTGTTTGCGCATTTGATCGTAGCTGTGATTCAGGCGGACGTGGCCGATTTCATGTTGGAGCACGGCGCGTAGCTGATCGTCTGGCATGGCATCCATCAGCCCGGAATAGACCCGCACCGTGCCATCCGGCATGGCGAAGGCATTGAGCTCGTTTGACTTGTAAACCTTGAAGTTAAAGTTGACATCGCCGCTGGTATCCAGGCCCGTCACCAGCTTGGCCAGGCGACGTCCATATTCCGTATTGGGACCGAGAATCTCGTTCTGCGCGTCCATTTCCTGGGCCGCTTGGCTGGCGGCTTCCTGAACAGTGCCCTTGTCGAGCAGTGCAACCTGAGCCAGGCCCGCACCTACGCTTAACGCCCTTTCCGCGTTGAATCCGCCTTCGGTCGCACAGGCTGTCAGGACACAGGGTAACGCCAGCGCGAGAAAGGTTTTCCTTAAATGCATGTAACAGCTCCTTCGAAACAAATAGGCACCAAGAGATTGCCCGTCGCCAAACGCTGGCCGGCATAGCCTCGAAACATACCACTAAAAAGCAGGATCGGGGAGGGGGTTGGCGTTCGGATTGGGAGTCAATCCGCAATCGTCGTCGACCCGGCGGATGAGTATGCTAAGTGGACAGCCAGTCACTATCGCTTTCAAAGAAACGCAAGATTCGAAAGAGTGTCGGCGCTCCGGATGAGATGGTGCTGGAGCACCCGAAGGGTAGAGCACAGGGCAGGGAGGAGCGAGAAATGATGAACTTTATGATGCTCATCGTTATCGGGCTGCTAGGCAGTGGATTGGTCGGTGCCGCGGCTTTTCTCGGGATTTTTTGGTGGCGTCAGCGGGTGAGCGAGCGCCGGAGAGCCCCGGATGAAAAGGAGCTGACCGAGCAGTCAGAGCTGGAATCCTTAAAGCATGAACTGGCCCAACTGGTGCCCCGCCTGTACGGGGGTGACAGCCGCTCCCAGCAGGCGGTGGGGGCCAGTCTCAACTTGGCCATGGCTTACTTCCGTTCCCGCTACTCTCGGGCGGCGTCTTTCGCGCTGGTACCCCAGCGGGAACAGCGGGAATTCCTGAACCGTTTAACCGAAGCCGAACTGCGGTTTTACGAGCAGAACCGCTATGAAGAGGGGGCGGCGACCACCCTCTTCAAATGCTGGCTAACGGCGATCACGGCCAAGGATGTCACCATGGCCCGGGAGGTACGCTCCCATCTGGACTATTTCTGTCGTCTTCCCCTGGATGAGACGGCCAACCGTTCCTCGGGCTGTACCGCCTAGCACGGACACTGGTGGAGGGCGGATCAGTTCTCGTTGGCTTGAACCCACTTGGGCAGAGCCGGTGGCACATAGTTGCGAACCGCGTCCAGCATGGCCTCGGGAGAGGACTCCACCAGTAACATATCCCGGTAGACGGGGCGGAGGAATTCGTCTTCCACCACATGGTCCAGAAAGGAAATCAGGCCATCGTAGAAACCGTTGATATTCAGCAGTCCACAGGGTTTGCGATGGTAGCCCAGCACGCCCCAGGTCCAGACCTCGAAGAGTTCTTCAAAGGTGCCGATGCCTCCGGGTAGGGCCAGAAAGGCGTCGGCCAGTTCCGACATGGTGGCCTTGCGCTCATGCATGGAGCTGACAATATGTAGCTCGCTCAAGCCCTGGTGGGCCAGTTCCCGATCCATCAATGACTGTGGCAACACGCCAATCACCTCACCGCCGGCTTCCCGGGCGGCGGTGGCAACCGCTCCCATCAAACCTACGGAGGCGCCGCCATAAACCACACCAATGCCCTGCTGGGCAAGGAGCCGGCCCAGATGGGTGGCGGCTTGTTGGAATTCGGGGCGACGTCCGGAGCTGGAACCGCAAAAAACTGCTATGCGCATGGTTGGACCTTTTGTTTCGGTTGAAAAAAAACAGCGGGGTTAGCCACCTTCACGGGGCATCCGTGGCAGACGCTGGTCTGTCATCAGCCGCGACATGCCCTGACGATATAACAGCCACGCCAGAATACCGGCTGCCAGGTTGCCCAACAAGGCGCCGCTGAACAGGCCGGAGAGCCCCGCCAGCCAGGCTCCGAGCCCGAGCAATGGCAGGTAACAGAGAAACAGGCGTAGCACGGAGATCAGTAGTCCGCGCAGGGGTTGGTTCATGGCATTGCTGACTGAAACCATCAGCATGCAGACGCCCAGGGCGCTGTAGCTGAAGGGGACCAGGATCAGGTAGTCCTGCAGAATCTCCCGTACCGTTTGGTCGCGGGTCAGCAACTGGGTCAGGGGCTCGGACACCAGGAGCCAAAACAACGCCACACTGAGCTGCCAGACAATGACGAAGCGCACGGCGAGCCGCACCAGCTGACGGATCTGATCGATCTTGCCGGCCCCCAGGAAGTGCCCCACCATGGGAGGCAATGACATGGTCAGGGCCAGGACGATCACAATGGAAAAGAATTCGAGCCGGGTCCCCAGCCCCCAGGCGGCCACCGCTGCGGTGCCGAAGCCGGCCACCAGGCTGGTCGCCAGAAGGGCGGCGAGCGGGGGCATCAGTTGACTGAGCATGGCCGGTGCCATGATCTGGCCCAACTGTTTCAGAGCCGGTCCCAGTGCCAGGCTGCCCAGGTCCAGTCGCAGCCAGCGCCGTTGCAGCAGGCGCGGAAAGATAATCAGGCAGCCGATGGCAAAGGCCGTGGTCGACGCCCAGGCCGCGCCGGCAATCCCCCACCCGAAGGTGAAAATATATAAAGGGTCGAGGGCAATATTGAGCAGGCTGATGCCAACCATGGTCAGCCCTGGCAACTTGGTGTTGCTATGTGCCCGGCAGAGACTATAGCCAAAGTAGAGCACCGCCCCCAGCCAGGTGCTCAGCAGCCAGGGCGCCCAATAGCGGTCAACCAGGGGGAGCAGCGCGGCATCCGCTCCCATGGCGGTGACAATCGGCACCCGCAACAGCCAGATCAACAGGCACAAAGCCAGAATCATCAGCGCGCCAGTCCACAGCACCAAACCACCCAGTTGCCCGGCCCGTTGCCGGTTACCGGTCCCCAGGGTACGGGAAATCACTGCCGTGGTGGCAATGCCCAGTCCCACCTGCATGCCTGAAATAAAGAGATAGACCGGCACCGTAAAGCCCGCCACCGCCAGGGGCGCCAGTCCCAGTTGGCCAATAAAAGCACTGTCGGCCAGCTGGAAGCTCATCAGGGCCAGCACGCCGAATAACATCGGCCAGGTCATCTGGAATAGGGCTTGGCCTAGCGAAGGGGATGGTGAAACGGATGGGGCGGTTGCCATTTACTACTCTCTATTGCAGGAGCGCACAGTTTAGAGGCTCCTCCGCCCCACATAAAGAGCTGGCCGGGATTTGACGGTTTCAGCCCGGGTGCGGGCTCCCCGCCACAGCGGCCCTCGGTGAGTCCGTCTGACTAGGGGGTTGCATTACGCAGACTGTCCATTGGGTCCCACTCGCTGAACTCTTCCGCGCTCAGATGGGCGTTATCGTCCTGATCCAGATCGCCGAACGACTGATGCAGCATTTGGTTGCGCTGGGCTTCCATCTCACTGATCTTGCCGTCGTTATCGATATCGAATTGCAGAAAGGCCTCCTGTTGGGCGCCCTCCAGCTTCAGGATCTGTTCTTTTTCAGCTTCGCTCATGTTGCTCTGAGCCAGGGCAACACCAGGCATGGCAAGCAGCAATGCGCAGGCAAAGGGATATTTCATGGTCTTTCTCCAAAGTCGTTGAGTGATTGGGGCGGGTCAGTGGGCTGACGGCGCCGGGTACAAAACACAGCAGTCTGTCTTATCTTGTACTAGCGAAGATTCGCTCACCAGTTTGGAGGGGTCAGGGAAGGTTCAGCATCGGCCTGGGTTGGGCTTGGGTTTTGCCGCCGGTGAGGTTGGCCAGAATCGGTTGAAGGGGCCGGTTGCGCACCTCCACACTGACGAAATATTCAGGCTGATATTCATCGGCGATATAGCCCACGGTTTTATCCGGAAACTTGACGATATACAGGGTCAGCTTGCCGCGGGTTTCAATCAGTTTTTCTGTCATGTTGCGGGTCTGCCGCTCTCGCAGAACCTGCAAAATGCTGGTGGAGGGTTGCTCATCGCCGAACAGGTCTTTCAGGTATTCCGCCGCGGGCATGGTGGAGCGCTCTTCGAACTGGTCCCGGTGGACGGTGGCAATATGCACCTCACTGCCGTCTTCATACCGGGTGGTGAGGGTGGCGTTATCCAGGCTTTGGCTTTGAATCCCCGTGATGGGTAACTGCATGGAATAGTCCCCCACTCGAAGGGAAATGTCCTGGGCGTGCAGGGGCGTGGCGAGGGCGAGAGCTGCTACCGCATGGAACAGCCAGCGAGTGGGCGTCATCATGGTGGGTCCATCCTCTTTTTAAGGGGTGTCTCTCGGTTGATGGAGCCGTCAGGCCGCTGTGACCTCGGCCCTGATCTGGTAGAGCAAACAAACAATAAAGGCTCCAGAGTATGAAAGGCCCAGCCTCTCAAAGACCCCATTACCTTAAAGAGTAAAGTATAAGAACCGGCGCCCGCACCTTAAACCCGCAGTTTCCAGCCCGTCGCTGTGTGCTGATAAAGGCTTACCGGGTAGGCCGCGTGAACCACTGCAGCGAGGGTGGAGGGGGAGACATGAATAAAGATTTAAGTTGTCGCCTTTGTTCCGGCGAAGCACTAGTTCATAAATAGTTCTGTCTCAGATGAAGGATCCGCAATGACGCAAAGTGGCCGCCTGCGACCAGTCGGCTCGCCTTGGAATGGCACGGTGGATGGGGCGTCCAGGTGGAGATAAGGAAGACTCAAAAATAAGGGATCGCGGGAAGTGCTCGCCAGCACTTCCGGGTCAGCTTGAGAGGGATGCTCATGAATAAACAGGATTTTGTCGCGGGTGGGGCTTCATCAGGCCCGGGTGAACAGGTTGGTGCGCCGTTCAGGGAATGGGACGGCGGCACCGCGGTGGCCCCAGCCAGTCGTGCACCGAGCGTAATTGACCCGGACTGGGATGAAGCTTGTCGGATCGCTGAGCGGCTGGGCTTCGGCCAGGATGCGGTGACCGCGCGGAAACGGGCTCGCAAACCACAGCGCCCGGCAGCGCGGCCTCCACTCTCACCCCGGGAAGCCGAGAGCTGGAACCAGCAGGAACGGCGTCTTATTGGGCTATTGAACCAGCGGGCCTGGAAGAAGCTGGCGACCGCTTTGACGGACCTTGCCCGTCAACCCCATCCTTTTGATCATACCAGCGTGCAGCAACTGCATTATCTGGCCTGTACCCTGGCCGGGGGCGACTGGCCGGTCTTGCCCGAGGAGGATCGCCATGAGGGGGGAACCTTACTACAGGCATTGGCAGATCTGACCCGGTTACTGCAACTGGCCCTGGAAGAGGATCTGGAGTGGGCCTTTGATCAGGGACTGGCAGATTTATCGCCCTACTTGGTCGGGGACCGGGCGACAGAGCTGCAATTGCTGAACCCTTACCCGCTGGCGGCGGAAGGACTGGTTGAGGCCGTCTTGGAGCGGCTGGGGGAACGGTTTGATCTGGAGCAGCGGGTGGGGCCACGTTTTCGGGCCGCTCGCCTCTACTTTCGGCTTCGACAGCTTCCCAGCTTGCGGGTCAGTGAACAGGAGTTTCTGGCATTGCGGGAGGCGGCCGGCGGACAGGCTTTTTTCCTCAGCTTTCTCGGACGTCAGGGATTGGTCCACTGGCGGCATGCCCCCGATAGTATCCGCAATGCCCTTGAGCATCTGTGGGTCGCCTATCGGCAGGAATGTGAGTACACCGAAGAGCCCTCGATCGTGATGGAGCTGGCGGGCTTGCAGCCGGTGGCGGAGGCCGATGCCGAAGCATTTCGGGAAGCCTTGTCCCGGGGAGTGGATTATCTGGCCCACAAGGTTGCCGATACCCTGGCGGGCCAACGTTTTCTGCGCCATGTATGGCGCAAGTACCTGGTTCAGTACCAGTCTGTCCTGGCACGCATGGAAGAGCCCGGCTGCTTGGACCTGTTGATCCGGATTCGGGCCTCCCTGGCGGATGAAATTGAACCCGAACTGGAATTTTTGATCGCCTGCCTGGCGAGCAAGCTGAGGCGCTGGCACCTGGTGGAAGAAAGCTACCTGCGGGGGCTGGCGCTGGATCCGGATAACCTGGATGAAACCTTGAATCTGGCGTCTTTCTACAAAAGCCGGAGCCGTTATGTCGAGGCGCGGGGGTTGCTGTCCAAGGTCTTACGGCTGAAACCGGGCGACCCATTCCTGCTGCGGCGCCTGCGGGCCGTGGCCGACCGTCAGGATCTACAAAACCAGCAGTCGCCTTATCTCACACCACTGCCGGATGCCAAGGCTCTCCCGACTCGGGAGCTGGAGCTGCTGGGTAATCTTGAACTGTTATCTTTTGCGGCGATGGTGAGCGGGCTCCAGTTTGATGACAGCGGGCACTTGCGGGCCTTTGCCGAAGCGGAGCGGGCCGTATTTCCCCATGACGGCATTCGTGACCGGGTCGTGCGGGAGCTGCTGACCAGTCATGCCCTGCTGGTCTATCGCTATTCCCAGGAGCAGAGTTACCGGGTGCAAGGGCTGCTTTTTGATTTCGACATGGACCGGGTGGAGTGGGTCTCGAATGCCCACTCGGTGACTTATCCGGATCTGCCCCCCGAGGTTGCAGCCCTGCGTTTGCTAAGGGATCGTCTGACAGTGGATCCCGCCTCGTTAACGTCGCTCTGGCGGCAGGTGGCGGGCCATGATCTGCTCTGTTACACCCAGCATTGCTTCAGGCAGCAGGGTTGGTATCTGGACTCCTCCGATTATCTGTTGGAGACGATGGACTCGCTGCTCCTGCACCTGCCGTTCAAGCAGGCCCTGGTTCTGGTGGATCTGGCCATTACCGCCACCCGGGAGGACCTGGCGGCCCGGAGAGTGGGAGTTCGTCAGGCCGGGCAAAGGGCGATTCGCCATCTGCAGAGCAGCTATGAAAAAGCAATCCTGCGGGAGATTGAACTCGCTGAGGAGGTTCGGGTGTTGGAGTCCGAATCGCTCTGGACCCGTTTGTTTCGGATGGACTTGGTTCAGCTCGGCTCGCTGTATTATCAGATGGTGCCAGGGGAGGTCATGTTTGCCCGGTAGGGATAAGCCTGTCATGCAGGTAAGCCCGTCACGCAGGCGAATGCAGCACTGCGTGACAGGGCGGCATGGTTTCTAGAAGAAGAACCAGCCCCGACCGTCCTGTTTCTCCTGGTCGGCCTCGTTACTCTCCGGTTGTGCGGAGTCCGCCTCGGTGGCTGCTGAAACCTTGGTGGCTTCTGGCTGGACCCGGGGTGTCGAGGGGGCTGGGTTAACTGGGGTAATTCCCAGCGCCATCAGGGTGGCATCGTCAATTTGACCGGTGGGCACCAGACCCGGTTGTTTGCTCTGGTAGTCGCGAAGGGCTTTTTCGGTGACGGGGTCCATGATCCCGTCGACTGGATTCAGCTCATAGCCAACGCCGACCAAGGCATGTTCCAGCGCAAAGATGGTGTGGTCCCGAGGGGGTTCCGCGATTGCCGGCGCAGTGAGCATGGCTAATACAATCGCTTGTGCCCAGGGGCGTCCCAGGGACTTGTTGCGTACGTGCATTGCTTTCTCCTTATGGTCACTAAACCCGATCGTAGATATGGGCGACAGGTGTCCGCCGTGTGACTTCGGCGCCTCGGAGGGAAGCAGGGTGGGTTAAGGGAAGGATCCTGAGCGGCTGTGTCTCAGGGTGAAGGCTGCCTCCGAATGTCCCAGCTACGGTTGATTCATGTGGCTCAGGTTGAAGGCCACGGTTTATCTTTTGTTGTTGAATCGTGGACCAGTGTAAAACACTACACCCCCTCATGAAACCCCTGGGCCGGTGGCAGGTTGAAACCACCGGGCTCATTCATCAGAACTATAAAACACCCATCAGGAATTAGACGCCCGGTGCATAGTCGGTGAAGCCCGGGCTGCACCACCTTCCAGCTCCCTCATTAGGAGGCGGCCCATGCAATTACCTCTCAAGAATCGTCGCGAAGCCGGTCGAGCTCTGGCTTTGCTATTGGATGACTTTCGGGGGCGGGACGATGTGCAGGTGCTGGCATTACCCCGTGGTGGCGTGCCGGTGGCCTATGAAGTCGCCCTGGCACTGGATGTGGATCTGGACGTGCTGATCGTGCGCAAGCTAGGCGTGCCAGGACACGAAGAGCTGGCCATGGGGGCGATTGCCAGCGGGGGTGAGCGGGTGATGAATCAGGATATCGTGTTGTTTCACCAGATCCCACCGGAGGTCGTTGATCAAGTGGTTGCCCGGGAAACCCAGGAACTGGAACGGCGTGAGCGCGCCTATCGGGCCGATCGGCCGCTGCCGGAATTGCAGGGCAAGACGGTCATCATTGTTGATGACGGCCTGGCAACCGGCGCCACCATGCGGGCCGCCATCACTGCCGTGAGTCGTCAGAATCCCGCCTGGCTGGTGGTGGCGGTGCCGGTGGCAGCGTCGGTCACCATCAATCAGCTGCGAACGGTTGTGAATGAGTGCATTGTTTTGACGACACCGGAGCCACTTTTTGCCATCGGGCAATGGTACCAGGACTTTTCACAGACCAGTGATGACGAGGTCAAGCATTTACTGGCGGATGCTTGGAGCCGTCAGGGGGCGGCCAGAGCAGAGGCTTTGGACGAAGAAGCGATTCAGTTGACGAAAGTAGTGCCGGGACAGTGGCAACGCTTTTGCCAATCGTTTGGCGCTGATCATCGGGGCTGGCTGGTGACCTTGGGGGAGGTGGATACCCAGCAGTTGCAGGAGCAGCCGGAGCGGGCCCGCACCGCCATGCGCAAGCGGGTCGATGGTGTTCCGCTGCGCAATGTGGCTTATGACTCCGGCCAGAATGCCGTGTTGGTCGAGGTCAGTGAAGACCAGCAGGCCCGTCAGGTATCTGTGGATCATCCGGTCAGCCTGTACCGGGAACGGGTGCAGGATTCCGACAAGGGGTTACGGATTGATACGGAATCCGGCACCTCCATGCTGGTGGAGTTTCATCCCGTCCCCTCTCCGGCGGAGCGAGCGGGAGTTCAGCGCTGATCCGGCTGCATGCCATTGCGGACCTCCACCGGTAGCTGGGCGACCCGCTCGTGATGGCGAGCCTGGTTCAGATGAGGCCACCACTCATACAGAAAAGTCTCGATGGGGCGCCACATGGCCACCCAGCCCATGATCAGAAGGCCCTCCCTTAAAATGTGACTGCCAAAACTGTTCACATCGCTGAGGGCCTGGCTGAGCAGGAAACAAACCGTCAGGAAGGAGAGACCAACGGCGAGGTTGATGCGGCCCCGCTGGAGTTCTTTGCGCAGCCGTTGGCGGTGTACCCTGGCCCGGTACAGGAAATAGCTCTCCAGGCTGGTACTAACCAGGGCCTGCGCTTCCGCGAGATGCTCCGTGGGTAAATAGACCAGGATCCGGACCGGAGCGCCCGCCGGGAGCTCCTTCACACTTTCCAGAATATAGGCGGCCGCCTCTTCGTCCAGATCCCGACGCCAGAAAGGGGCGGGGTCCAGGTTATCGAAAAGTTGTTCGAGCTGATCGATCCGAATTTCCACCAGCCAAGTGTCACCCTCTTGTCGATAAACGGGGCGGGATTTGTTACGCAACATGCAGGACTCCGCTCATTGAAACTGCTGGCCGGCCCCGGGTGCGCCCATTGTGGGAGGTTAGGCCGGCTGGTGACATGATCGCATGGAAAGCGGAATCAGGTGAATGGGGTTGGAAAACTTGCTGGGCAGTTAGCCGAGTCCATCGTGCAAACCTTTGGTTCGTCTGCCAAAATAAGAGCTTCCGAATTCCCGCTGCCAGGGGGGATGGCCTGCATGAACACGCTACATGTTTAGGATACAACAGCCGTGATTTTTTTGACTCTGTCGCTGGCCCTGGGTGGCCTGGGAATGTTGTTTTTGGGCATGAATATGATGACCGACGGGCTGCGCCTGGCGGCGGGTGACTCGCTGCGCACCTGGTTGGCCCATTCCACCGCCACCAGGCCACGGGCGGCGGGCAGTGGCTTTCTGCTCACGGCCTTGGTGCAGTCTTCCGGGGTGGTTAGTGTCACCACCCTGGGCTTTACCAACGCCGGTATCCTGGGCATGAGGCAAGCCGCCTGGGTGATTTTTGGCAGCAACGTGGGCACCACGCTTACCGCCTGGATTGTGGCCCTAATTGGCTTGAACCTGAAAATTGACGTGCTGGCACTGCCGTTTATCGGCATTGGCGTCATCATGCAGTTGGCGGCTGGCTCCCGGCGAATGGGGCATATCGGCTCAGCCTTGGCGGGCTTTGGCCTGCTCTTTCTCGGGCTGGATTTCATGAAAAACGCCTTTGCTGATACGGCCTCCCTGTTTCCGGTGGCCAAGCTGGGCGCGGGCACCATTTGGGATCTCATGACCGCGGTTCTGGCGGGTGCGGTGTTGACTGCCTTGATGCAATCCTCAACCGCCTCCCTAGCGGTCGTCCTGACCGCTTCAGCCCAAGGGTTGGTGACGCCCATGCTGGGGGCCGCCCTGGTGATTGGTGCCAACGTCGGCTCCACCTTTATGGTGGTGCTCGCCGCGATGGGAGCCACGGCGGCGGCGAAACGGCTGGCAACGATCCATGTCAGCTTCAACGTGATCACGGCCATTACGGCCTTCCTGCTGCTGTCGCCCCTGTGGTGGATCACCTCCATACTGGCCACCACCCTGCACCAAAACACTTTGGCTGCTCAGCTGGCCGTTTTCCATAGCCTGTTTAATGTGCTGGGGTTGTTGATGATGTGGCCGCTGGCGGATTACCTGCTGAAATGGGTGGAAGGGTTGTTTCGCCAGCGGGAAGTGGCGCCTACTAAACTTCAGTATCTGGATGAGACCGTTATGACGGTGCCGGAGATGGGAGTGGCGGCGCTGTCCTCGGAACTGGAGCGGGTGTTTATGAAACTGGTCAAGCAGGCCAGAGGCTGCCTGCAAGGCGATGCCAACGCCCTTGCAAGCGAGGCCACCGTGCGTGACCTGCTGCTTGCCATCAACAAGTTCAGCAGTCGTCTCAGTCAGCAGAGCCTGGCCAACCTGGGGGTGTCCGATCGCCTGCTGGATCTGCTGCAAGTCCAGTTTGCCTGTGGCAAGTTACAGGATCTTCTGAAAGAGCTGACCATTGAAACGGCTGGCGCGGAACATGCCGAACACCCCCGGTCGCAATTGATGGCAGCCTTGGAAGCCCTGCTGACCCGGTTGGAACAGGACCCTCAAAATGCGGCTGAGCTGGCGGAAGATCGTCAGCGGATCAAGGCCGGCCGTCAGCTGTTGCGCAGCCATTTGCTGCATGAGCTGCAGGTTCATGGCGGCGGCTCGCCCGCGGAGGTGGCCCGGCGCTTGGCATTTTATGATGTCTGGGAGCTGATGGCCCGGCAGATGACGGAAATCGCCAATCTGCTCTGGAAACCCCAGGAGGAGCCTACTGACGCCGGGGCAGAGGAGGCAGGCGTGGCGATGATCCATTCCGACACGCCTTCGTAGTCAGTGTCTCAAGCGGGGGCTAGTTAATTTCCTTGAAACGGTAAACCAGCCCTTGGCGGCCACTGATCATATAGTGCTGCAGATGGCGCTGGCCTGCGTCATAGCTCCGGGCTTCGGCCCGGTCATAGGCGACGCAACGGTCCAGAACCGCATCACTCCAGAAAAACACTTCATGCCGGCTGCCTTCGTCCTTAAAGCAGTACAAGTCATGCTCGTTGCCGGTCATGTAGGTGTAGACGGTCAGCCGATAGCGATCATCCGTCGCCTTTTCAATTTCCAGAACCTTGACCCGCAACCGGAATCCTGACGCCAGCAGCGAACGGACCTGCTGCTGGTCGAAGTCCTGATCATCCAGAGAACGAAACTCTGGCGGTGTAATCGCACCCTGCGCTTTAAGTGTGTTCCCTCGCTCGGTTGTCTGAGGTAGTTCGAAGACTTCAAAAGCCATGGGGTGTACCTGTGTTGTCTTGGGTATGAATGGAGACTAGTTGCCCATCAGGAGGGCGTCAAAGACAAGATTTTGTTGCTTCTGGCGGGTGGGTCACCAGGAGTATAACCCTGGTGGCGCCTGATAAAAAACCACTAACTTTGACTCCGGGCGAGAGCCCTTCCTTGTGAGGGGTATGGGCGTTCTTTATCTTCTGGTGAGCAGGCAGGGAAAGGCTCAATAACGCTACTCCAACTTACGTTACCTCCTGGCTGCACTGGACTCCTCCCTCCGAGATTCCTGGATGCAGAAGGATGTGCGGATGCAACTGTTACCCCGAATTCGTCAGAGTCTCCGCTATGTGCTGGGTCAGAACCGGCAAAGCTGGAGCAGTGGCAGTATCTTGTATGTCGAACTGCGCAGTGGCTGTGCTCACGATAGTGGATTTTTAGACCGTCTGGAAGCGGTGCTGGAACAGGCTCCGGAAGTACTTTGGAGCCGCTATGTGCCGGAACTGGAACGGCTGGTGATCGCCAAGGCCCACAAGGATCTGAGTGATGCCACGGTCTTGGGTTTAATCCGGGCCGTTGAGCAGGAGTTTGATTACCAGCGCAAACTGTTCAAGACCCACACCCGCTTCCCGGGAGAGGGCGCGTTGCTGGCGCAAACCGGGCTGCAAATTGCGGCCGATGTTGCCGGGCTGGCGTTGGGCACTGTGTTGGGCCGCTCCAAGGGACGTCGGACCCGGATGTTCACCGACTTCAGCGCCCTGGTGACCTTGGTCGATAACTTTCCGGAGTTGCGCGAACCCCTGGTGAGCTGGCTGGGCCGGGATAATGTGGACATGTTGTTGAGCCTGTCGGCCACCTTCAGTGAGTCCATGACCAAGGGGCGCTCCGGGGGAGTGCTGAGGATGGCTCTCAGGCTGCAGGAGTGGAGTGCGATCCAGGCCCGTAAGGGTGTCTGGCGGGATCTGGAGGCGCACTGTCTGGACTTGTGGGAAAGTGCCAGTCGCCTGCGGGGCAGCTTTCAGCGCCGTGTGACACCGCTTCCCAATGGCCCGATCGAAGACTACACCGCCACCTCCGAGAAACTGGCCATGGCGGGTTTCAGTGTGGAGCTGGCCAACACCCATGACTTGACCAATGCCACCGCCGCGTTGTTTGCCGCGGCTCCCAAGCCCGCCAACTACGGTCGGGAGGCCTTCTGTATCGAGCTGGAGCGGCGTCTGGCCAAGGCCGGCGTGTTGGTGGTAGAGCCACGGTGCCTGCGGGCCGTGGACCGGGTTTCCCGCGTGTTGGTGGATGCCCGGTTACTGGCGCAGGTGCGCGGCTCCGTGTCGACGGTCAAGCCCTTTGCTGAGGTTGAGGACCTGTACGGGCGTTTGGAGCGTATGGTGAGCCGCAATCAACTGACGGAACAGGAGGATGGTGCAGCCTGGCGAATTGAGACCCCCGCCCAGGGGGAGAGACTGCCAGAAGCGGTGCGGGACTGGTGGCAGGAATCTGGCCAGCCCCTGTCAGATCTCCGGCTGCTGTGGCGTGGACCAAAGCTGATCGCGGCGGCCCTGGTTCAGGAAGTGCTGGACTCCACGGTGGAGACGGTCCTGGCCCGGGTGCGCAGGACCGGGGCCAGCCTGGTGATCGTGGGTGAGGAGCAGGATATCCCCCAGAGCTGCCGGGTTTATCAGCAGATGGGTTATCGCCAGGCCAGGCGCTCCATCCGGCGTTGGCAGGCGGATGGAGAGGTGATTCTTGCGGTCGGCTGGAGTGAGGTGCTGATGGGGGCGGATATTGGCATCGGCGCCCTGATGGGAGATGGCGCCTGGCCCGGTCATGCCCATCTGCTCACCCGTGACCCCATGGATACCCTCTGGCGGTTCGCCATTGCCCGGGATCAAGGACGCAAGACCGCCGAGCAAAGCGTGATCCTGTCTCAAATCGAAACCTTCAGTGGCCTGATCCTGTCCCTCAATAAACTGGATATGGAAACGGTGCGGCGGATTCGCCAGAGCGCCAATATTGCCAGTGCCATTGCCATGATCAATGGCATCCGTCAGGCCCGACAGGTGGATGCCTTACCCCAAGAGCTGCGCCTGGACCCGGCACCCTGGCACGCCATGGACGTGGACACCGCCTTGCGGCGGTTGGAGTCCAACCTGGAAGGGTTGAGTTGGGAGCAGGCCCGGCAGCGCTTGTCGGAGCCGGTCTCGGAGCCCAGCGCCCTGTTGCACTTCCTGAACGCGGTCACCGCCGAGCTGGGCGGCCCCTTGGTGCCCGTGCTACTGGCGGGGGCGGGGCTGTCCGCCCTGACCGGCGCTTTGCTGGATGCGGGTTTAATCGGCGCGGTCGTTGCCATTAACGGCATGGTGGGAGGGATTCAGCGGTATCGCACGGAACATCAGCTGCGCTCCCTGGACCATCAGGAGCGACGCAGGGTGCGCTGTTTGCGGGATGGCCGAGAGGTCGCTTTGGAGGCCGAGGTCCTGGTGCCGGGAGATGTGATCCTGCTGGAGGCGGGCGAGGTGGTTCCCGCCGATTGTCGCCTGCTGGAAGGCAATCACCTGGAAATGGACGAATCCTCTCTCACCGGCGAGTCGCTGCCGGTGGCCAAGCGGGTTCGCCCCAGCTATTCCGTCACCCTGGCTGATCGCAGCTCCATGCTGTTTGAGGGAACCGTGGTGGCGGTGGGTGAGGCCAAAGCCTTGGTGGTGGCCCACAAGGATGTCTCCGAATCCCGTCGGGCCCATTATCTCCAGCCCACCGCCAGTAGTGGCGTGGAGTCCCGGTTGGACAGCCTGACCGCGATTACCTTGCCGGTGGCGGCATTTTCCGGCATCGGAGTGATGATTTCAGGGCTTTCCCGAAACCAGCCCGTCTCCGAGATGGTGGGGGCCGGCGTGAGTCTGGCGGTGGCGGCGGTGCCGGAAGGGCTGCCGTTGCTGTCGACCATGGCACAGCTAGCGGCCGCGGGCCGGTTGGCCGAAACCGGGGCGGTGGTGCGTAATCCGCGGGCAATCGAGGCATTGGGCCGGATGACGGTGCTGTGCGCGGACAAGACCGGCACGCTCACCGAAGGCGCCCTGGCGTTACGGGTCGTGGCTCTGGAAGGGGAGCTGCAGGCGATTAACAGCCTCAATGACGATGGCCGGGAGCTGCTGGCGATCAGCCTGATGGCCAGCCCTGAAGACAACAGGGGTAAGGGCCTGGCGCATATCACCGATAATGCGGTGCTCCAGGCCGCTCGGGAATACAACGAGGACCTGTTCGATGAAACCGGGGCCTGGCAGCGTATCAAGGAACTGCCGTTTCGCTCGGAGCGGGGTTACCACGCCACCCTGGCGGAGCGTCACGGTAAACGCTGGATCTGCGTCAAGGGCGCTCCCGATGTGCTGGTGCCGTTTTGTGACCGTTGGAAGCGGGGTACCGGGCGGGTGACCCGCATCAACAGCAAGTCGCGACAAAAGATTCTGGATTTGTCCCATGATCTGGCGACTCGGGGTTACCGGGTGTTGGCGGTGGCGGAGCGGGAAGCGGTCAGCGATGTCTTGAACGAGAACAAAATCGAGCGGCTGATTTTTCGGGGCTTTCTGGCGCTGGCTGATCCGGTGCGGGCCACCGCGCGGGAGGCGGTGGAGGCGTTACACCATGCCGGCGTGGGGGTGAAGATTGTCACCGGCGATCACCCGGTGACGGCCTTGTCGATTGCCCGGGAGCTGGGCATTGACGCGGAACGCGCGGTGATGACCGGCTCTGATATTGAAGGGCTGAGTGATCAGGCCCTGGCGGCGCGGGTGTCTAAAGTGCGGGTCTTCGCCCGGGTCACGCCCCGGCAGAAGGCGCGGATTGTCGCCGCCTTGCAAAGCACCGGAGAGGTGGTGGGCATGACCGGGGATGGCGCGAATGATGCCGCCGCCATGCGCCTGGCCGATGTGGGAATTGCCCTGGGCGAGCGGAGTACCGCCGCGGCCCGCGCGGCCGCCGACCTGCTGGTGACCGATGGGCGGATTGAAACCATTGTCGCGGCCGTGTTGGAAGGGCGGGGGTTGTGGAGTAACGTGCGGGATGCGGTTGCCTTGTTGGTGGGCGGGAACCTGGGAGAAATCGGCTTTACCCTGTTGGGCAGCCTGGTGGATGGACGATCTCCCCTGAGTGCGCGCCAGTTGTTGCTGGTCAACCTGTTGACGGACACCTTGCCGGCGCTGGCAGTGGCGCTGCGCCGACCCCAAGGAGTCTCCCCGGAACAGTTACTGGGCGAGGGGCCGGATGTTTCCTTGGGCGAGGCCCTGACCCGGGATATCCAATGGCGCGCGGGGCTGACCACGGGGATTACCTCGGTTTCCTGGCTGATGGCCCGCCTGTTCGGCAGCCCGCAACGGGCGTCTACCGTGGCCTTGCTGGCGCTGGTGGGCGGGCAGCTGGGGCAGGCCATCATGGCCGGGCGGGGCAGCCGTGAAGTGGTGCTGGCCGCCGTTGGTACCTGGCTGGCCTTGGCGGCCATCGTCCAGACTCCCGGGCTGAGCAATCTGTTCGGATGTCGTCCGCTGGGACCTCTGGGTTGGGCTCAGGCGGTGAGTGCCATTGGCGTGTCGGTGCTGGGCTCCCGTTGGATGCCTCAGCTGCAGCACTGGAGCCAGACTGCCGCGCACCGGTTGATCAACGGTGTCCAGGACTGGTTGTCGGATGAGGAAGATGCCGAGCTCATTGCCTTGCCACCTCCGGAGGGTGAGGACGGGGAGATCACGCTGGCCCAGTGGATGCCGGATCTCACCGAATGGCTGCGGGCGCCGGAACGGATGGTGCGGGAGATGCAGGCCTGGTTGGTGGGCGAGGAAACAGAAGCGCGGGAATCAGTGTTGGAAGGAGACTATCAGGTACTGCATTGAGCGGCCCGCAGACCGCTCGCAAGACTGGCGACTAGCGCTTAGTGGTGATGACCACCCGGCCCATGGGCATGCCCGTGGGCGATTTCTTCTTCCGTCGCGTCCCGGATATCCTTGATGGTCACCGAAAAGGTCAGGGTTTGACCCGCCAGGGGGTGGTTAACATCCACATCCACTGAGAACTTGCCCACTTTGACCACGGTCACCACTTGCTGGGTACCGTCTTTCATTTGCAGGGTCACCTGGCTGCCAGGTCTGAGCCCTTTGGAGCCGCCCACATACTTGGCGGGAATCCGCTGGATGTGCCCTTCAGTCTGGACTTCGCCATAGGCATCGGCCGGTTCCAGTGTCAGTTCGATGGAGTCGCCCACCTCTTTACCGGTCAAGGCTTCTTCCACCTTGGGCAGAATGTTTTCCGCGCCGTGCAGATAGCTCATCGGAGCCTGTTCATCGGCATTTTCTACAACTTCGCCCTGGGTGTTCTTAACCTCGTAGACGACGGTGACAACTTTGTTGGCTTCAACCGGCATGTTTCGATCTCCAAAATGCAAGTGCGTGCATTGTAGTGATTTGCGTAAGGCTCGGCCAGCATCTCAACGGGACTAAAAAGGCCACGGATCGCCAGAAAGGGGCTGGGTTACCGGGTTGAATGGGCTTGGTCTGGCCGGCGGAGCAGGATAAGATTTCAGGCAGGGCAGCGACCTGGCTTTGGATGGATGTCGGGGAGGTTGCGGGCCAAACTCTATCTGTGCAAAAAGCCATCAGCTTTTAGCGGAGTTTTCAAGGAATGGAAATAGAGTACCCGGGGGCTTGAATCCCCAAGGGACCCCAAGAGAAAGGAGGCATTCAGACGGTTATGAAACATCCCATTGCGGAAAAAGAGCTTATCGCCTGTCATCCCGACGGCGCGCGCCAGCGTGTCAAAATCCAGATCGGCCGTCCGTTTCGACTGGAGCGCTATGAATGGGCGGTTTCCGTCCATTTGGATGGGCTTTACCACAGCCTGCCCGACGTCCATGGCCAGGACTCTTTTGAAGCCTTGTCCCTCAGTTATACCTTGTTGCACCGGTTGTTGGGGGAGTTCGTGGAAGACGGCGGCCAGTTATTGGAAAAGGATGGCAAGACACCTTTTGACCCGGGATTTCCCGCCGTTCAGTGGAATACGGATAAGCTCACCCGCACTTACTCTTGATCTTGGCGGGCGGCGAGAAGGCCGTCTTGCCCGCCGGGCCTGATCAGGCAATGATCAGGGAGGACAGCAGGGCAAAGATCACAAACAGGGCGCTTACCGTGTTGATCAAGGTGAAGGCGTAGAAGCGAAAGCGTTTGGGGCGGCCTTTGAAGAGCGAGGTTTCCAGCCAGGGCAGCAGGAAGTAGAGCAGGTTGGCGGTGACCAGCAGCGCGAGATTGGAGCGCAGCCCCAGCCAGACCCGCTGGGAGAGTCCGTCCCAGTCACTATAGGCATCGCCATAGCCGGCGACCAGCATCAACAACTGCCCGACCAGCAGGCAGCCGATCAGACGCAGGTTGTAGCCCAGGCGTTGCTGGTTCCACCAGCGTAAGGCCGGCAGTTCCATCCGATCCTGCTGTCCAATAAAAAAACAGCGCAGCAACTGCAGGACACGGTTGCTTTGAGTCATAGCGGGTTCCATGGCTCGCATCCCCTAGGAGTTATCGTCGAGACGGCCAAACTGCGGAGGCAGGGCGAATGGCGTAATACTGCATGGCTTTGGGTTATTCGTCCAGCGGTTCGACCAGCCGTCCCTGAAACCCGAGACGCCGGGCGGTCTGGCGAAAGGAGGGGAAGTGGCTCAGGTTGGTCTCATCCTGCTCCAGCAGTACCAGGGCCTCGACCAGACAGCCGGGAATGTCCCGGTTATTCCAGGCGGGCATCCGCGGCCACATGGAAAACAGGTGGTGGGTCAGCACAATTTTCAGGGTTTGGATTCGGTGGGTCTCCAAAAGCTCCCGAACCTCCAGGCTGATGCAGGGGTGGGTGTCATCGGCAATCAGCGCGCCGGGGGGCATGGCATCCACTAAATCGCGGATCACATCGCCATGGTGGGTCAGCGCGACAAACAGCCGGTGATCAGCCAGACGCTCCCGGTTGGCGGTGCGGATGATGGTGCCCTGGCCCCGATCCAGCCGCTGTTCTTCCTGATAACGGGGGTCGAAGCCATAGACCTTGGGAAACAGGTCCAGCAGGTCCTCGCACACCAGGTTGCCAATCCGGCCCGCGCCTCCCAGCACGGTAATCCCCTGCTCATGTTGATAGGGGGTCATTTCCTTCATCTTGCGCACGGCTTCCCAAATCATGTAACGGGTTCCCATGGAGCCATCCACCAGGGGCGGCTCAATGGGGATGCCCGCTTTCATGGTGAAATTGGGCAGGCGCCCGACCAGGGCGATGCAGCGGACCTCGGGATAGTCCCGGCGCAGATGTCCAATGTACTCCTGAACTTTTTCGGAGTCCTGGGCCAGCTCGCTTTCCAGGTACTTGGAGGCGACCAGTAGTCCGCGGCGGCCCCGGTTCTGGATCACGCCACCGATAATGGTATCGGGCAACAGCTTTTCCATGGTGGGGGTGTAATAGGTCTGAACATCTCGGGCCGAGCCGTATACCGCGAACAGGAAGCTGGGGCGAACCCATTTCAGCAGCAAGGGGCGCAACAGGGTGTTGGCTCCCAGCACACCCGCCCGACGGCTTCCCTTCCAGGCTGCACGGCGCAGATAAACCCGGGCCCGCTGGGAAAAGGGGGCGGCCTGAACGAGATTATCAATATCATTATCGGTAAGACGGGCCCGGTAGAGTTTCAGGCCAACGTGATGTTCGCCGACATGAACGACTCTGGCCGGCACTCTAAAATTGCCGGGGCGGCTGAATTGAATGTTGAGCGCCTGGCCGGGCTCGAGCGAGATGTCTTCCGGCTTTGCCAGCCGCAGCCCGCTGAAGGACAGGTTCAGGGTGCTGGTGCTCCGACTCTGGTCGGCGATATCGACTGTCACCGGGATGCGGATCCCGGTTCGGAAGTGTCTCCGATATTCTCCATGAGAGGTTTTCATAGGCAAACAGGACAAGTTCAACGTTAACGGATGTAGTTCCATTGTGGGCTAGACCGATATCGAGCCAAAGGAAAGGGGTGATGAATGGAGGCAGGGTCAGATAGCCGGAGCAGGAAGAGGATGATTCAACTGCTGGGCAGGGCCTTGCTGATGTGGGTGGCTATGATGTTGACGGCCACCGGCTGGGCTCAGGATGCGGAACGCTACTCCCTGAATTCGCGACTGTCTTTCCTGGTTGACCCATCCAACCGGTTGTCACTGGCGGAAGCCTTGCGGAGCGATCAGTGGCAGCAGAATCGCTCGGGCAGGGTGGTGAATCGGGGCTTTTCCGATGACACCCTGTGGCTCCAGGCGCGGGTGAGTGGATCTGGCGGGGGCGTGGAAGCGCGTTATCTGGTGATTCCTTACCCGTTGCTGGAGCAGGTGACGCTGTATGTACGCGACCCCCAGAGCGGGGCGCTGCTCAGTCAGTTTGACCAATCAGACGTCCAGGATCAGCAGTCGTTGCTGTTTCACTTTTACTTTATGAGTTTTCCTCTGCCGGATACCGGGGGCGGTATGCTGGATCTGGTGCTCCGGGTCAAATCCGCCACCTCCTTGCAGGTACCGCTGGAAGTCTGGTCAGAACATTATCTGGTGCGTTACCAGATTTATGAGACGCTGTTCTGGGGGCTGTACTTCGGGGTGGTTCTGGCCCTGATCGCCTTTAACCTGTTCATTGCCTGGTCAGTCTGGAACCGGGCCTACCTCTACTATGTGCTGTATCTCGTGTCCATTTCGGGGGTGATGCTGACTCTGTCTGGCCTGGGGTCGGCCTATGTGTGGCCCCAGGACCCCACCTTCCACCGCTACGTATTGCCCACCTGCACCGCCCTGTCGGTGATCTGGGCTTTGCTGTTTACCCGCCGGTTTTTGTATTGGCGAGGGTTTCCCGCCCGGCTCAATGGCGTGATGGCGACCACCGCCGGATTTGCCCTGGTGCTGATCCTGTATTCCTGGACCGAACCCTTAAAGGGGTTCATGTGGTCGGGCCTTCTGGGGGGCTTGGTGGTGCTGCTGGTGACGGTCGCCGGTATTCGCGCCTGGGTGGCGGGCGTGGTGATTGCCCGCTACTTTGTCTTGGCCTGGCTGATGTTCGCGGCAGGCACCGTGTTATACCTGCTGTCGCTGTTCGGCGTGATTCCGGTCTCTCACGTTTCCAACCATGCCATCCAGATCGGCTCGGGGCTTGAAGCGATCCTGCTGTGTTTTGCCTTGGCCCATCGAATCAAGGAAGAGCGCCAGCAGAAAATGGATGCACTCCAACAGCGCCACCAGGCTGAACAGCAGGTGCGGGCGCTGGAACTGGAGACCCTGGAACAGGCCACCCGTGATCCGGTGACCCGGATGCCCAATGAGGCGTTGTTGCTGGTTCGTTTGCAGGAACTGATCCAGACCTCCTCGTCAGATCGCTCCTGGGCGCTGGTGATCCTGCATTTCCCTCAGATGAAAGAGCTGTCGTCGTCCTTGGGAAAAGGCATGTCAGAATCCCTGTTTCGGACCGTGACCCGCCAGCTCAACCATATTGTGGCGAGCAGCCGTTACGCCACGTTTATCGATGAAAAGCAGGGGGCCTATTTGGCGGTGCTGGATTTCGGCTCCCTAGCCCTGGTTTGTGAAACCAGCGAGGAGGCGGGGGTTGCCAGTAATCTGGTGTCGCGCATCATGCGTCATTTTGAGGCGGCCATCGATATCAGTCATGTCGCCATCAGCCTGGACCCTTATGCGGGCGTTGCCTGCTATCCCCAACACGGTGAGCGGGCTGATGTGCTGTTACAGCATGCCGGGGCGGCCAGGGATGAAGGGCTGCGCCGTGGCGAGAGAATCTTGATCTACAATCCCGAACTGGCCGCCTATGGGCGTCGCCGGTTGGCCCTGATGGGGGCGCTTTCCCGGGCCATCGTCAACCAGGAGTTGGAGCTCTATTTGCAGCCTCAGATGGATTGCAGCGGCGGGGGACTGGTGGGGGCCGAGATTTTGCTGCGCTGGCACAGCCCCCGGTATGGGCGGGTTGCGCCGGATGAGTTTATTGAAATTGCGGAGAGCGCCGGCCTGATGGGCCAACTGACCCGTTATGTGGTGAGTCGCGCCCTGGAGTTGCTGAGCTCCCTGAACCAGAACGACCTGCGGTTGACCTTGAGCATTAACCTGTCGGTACAGAACCTGATCGAGCCGGATTTCGTGCGTTTTGTCACCGAATGCGCGGAAAAAAACCAAGTGCAGATGTCGGATCTAATTCTGGAGGTCACTGAAACCACTTTGATTGAAAAGGTCGGGGTGGTGGTCGACAACCTGGAGCAGTTGACGGCGGCAGGGTGCAGCATTGCGCTGGATGATTTTGGCACCGGCTATTCATCGCTGGCCTATTTGAGCCGGCTGCCCATCCACGAGCTGAAAATCGATCGCAGTTTTATCAGCCAAATGAAGCAAAGCCTGAGCAACCTGCGGATCGTCGAGAACACCATCAAGCTGGCCCGCACACTGAAAATCGAAACGGTCGCCGAAGGTATTGAGGACCGGGAAACCCTGGAAACGGTGGCCCGGATGGGCTGTGACCGGGTGCAGGGCTACCACATCAGCCGTCCCATGCCGGAGGCGGAGTTTCGTTATTGGGCCCTACAGACCGCTGGGTAGCCATAGGGTGGTGGGCCTGGAACAGGAGTCGTTATGGAGGTTCCTTTTACCTTTGTGGTGAATGCCGGCTCCGGCCGTCAGGAGACGGCCTCGGTGCTGGCCGCCATTGAGCGGCTGATTCCCCGGGAGCGCCAGGGGTATTTCGTGATTATCCGGCCGGGTCAGGACTTCCGCCAGGCATTGAATGCCGCCGTGGAATATTGCCAGCAATCGGGCGGGATTCTGGTCGCGGCAGGTGGCGATGGTACCCTCAATGCCGTGATCCGGCGGATTTTGCCGTTGGGGCTGAAGCTGGGCGTGATCCCCCTGGGTACCTTCAACTATTTTGCGCGCCAGCACGGGGTTCCAGTGGACTTGGATGAGGCGCTAACCAGTCTGCTGACGGCTGTGCCGACCCCGGTTCCGGTGTGTCTGGTCAATGGTGAGCCTTTTATTGTGAACTTCAGCCTGGGATTACACGCCCGCATTATCGAGGCACGGGAGCGACACACCAAAATCACCGGGCGCAACCGTTTTGTGGCGGTGGTGTCTGGATTGCTAACGGTTTTAAAGGAGCAATACAGTCTCCGGGCCCGGCTGGTGGTGGACAATAAGCCCCTGCAGCGCAAAGCGGCCATGGTGTTGGTCGGCAACAACAGGCAACAGTTGGCGTCACTGAATATTGCGCGGGCCGAGGCGGAGCTGGAGGATCACCTGGCGGTGGTGATTATGCAGGCGTTTCCTCGCAAGGCGCTGTTGTTTTTGATTTGGAAATATCTGCGTGGGCAGCTGGACCAGGTCCGGGAGTTGGAGCTGTTATGGGC
>Ga0209075_1000900_pt1 | contig 28768 bp, 21 predicted proteins | sample Stecom2011_FD_187523 | JGI IMG/M metagenome (GOLD analysis project Ga0209075, IMG submission 187523) | Agricultural soil microbial communities from Utah to study Nitrogen management - Steer compost 2011 (SPAdes) (version 2) | ecosystem: Environmental > Terrestrial > Soil > Agricultural land...
TGTTAAAAAAGAAATAGTTCCAGTTGTAATATGCAAAATTCAATGTTGCTTTCATATTGAGTCTGCTAAAGTAGCTAATAAATTTAAAAAACAAAATGTAAAGACTATTTTTTAATTGAAATCGATTACGAAATAGTTATTTTTACAAAAAATCTACGAGCTTTATGTCTATTGAAGTTGAAAATATTACAAAAATTTACGGTTCGCAAAAAGCACTGAACAACATTTCCTTTAAGGTGAATAAACCGGAAATTGTTGGGTTCCTAGGTCCAAATGGAGCAGGAAAATCGACAATGATGAAGATTTTAACCACCTATATCGAAGCTTCTAATGGACAAGCTAAGGTGAATGATTTTGATGTAATCACTAACAAGCAAAAGGTGCAACAAAGCGTTGGGTATTTACCAGAACACAATCCGTTGTATTTGGAACAATATGTTAGGGAATATTTGGCTTTTAATGCAAACGTTTATGGTGTAGATAAACAACGTATCGAAGAAGTAATTACTTTAACTGGATTAACTCCTGAATCTCATAAAAAAATTGGGCAACTTTCTAAAGGTTACAGGCAGCGGGTAGGTTTAGCAAATGCATTATTGCACAATCCAGAAGTATTGATTTTAGATGAACCTACAACAGGTTTAGACCCAAATCAATTGGTAGAAATTAGAAGGTTGATTAAAGATATAGGGAAAGAAAAAACAGTGTTTCTATCCACCCATATCATGCAGGAAGTGGAAGCTATGTGCGACCGAGTCATCATCATCAATAAAGGTGAAATTGTTGCCGATAAAAAACTCAAGGAACTTCGTGATGGCCAAGAACAAATTGTTGTTGTTGAATTTGATTATCGCATTGAAGACGCCTTTTTAATGAATTTACCCAATGCACAACAAGTAGTAAATACACACGATTTTATTTATGAAATCACTTTTTCTACCACTGAAGATATGCGTTCTCATGTGTTTGATTTCGCACATGACAATCAGTTGAAAATCCTACAGTTAAACCAGAAGAATGTAAGTTTGGAGAGTTTGTTTCGGGAGTTGACTAAATAAATGATTTTCTACTATTGCACAGAGGAAACACAGAGATTCGCAGAGCGATTTTCTCTTATTCAAAAATAAGCTGCCCTTTATAAAGTTGTTCTATTTCTACTATTGGTGGATTGTTTTTAGAAATTAAATTTCCTACGCCACGCAAAACACCTTTTAAAACTTGCTGCGGATTTACAATCATGTCGTTGCTTCCTCTATGGGAAATTGTTACATTTTGAGCGATTAGATTTGCGCCTTCAAAACGTCCGGTTCCAGAATAAAAACCCACGGTTAAGTTAATTGTTTCCCCAGAAATATAAAAAGAAGATAAATTATTAGAGGTAATACTTAAATTATTGACCTGAACTTCTAGCCTAAAATCGCCCATAGTAAAATCTCCTTCAGCCACAAAGTCCTCCGAAAGCAAGCTTAAATTATTATAACTTAAAACTCCATCGGATAAGATATCATATTGCGTGGAACTTCTAATTTGAGAAATGTTTGGTGCCGAAACATAAATTTTGGTAGGCACATAATCCCTAACATAATTGCACGAATTATTATCCACGACACGTAATTGATTATTTACTACAACTACCTCCACATCGTTTAATAAATTCTTTCCTGTTTCTACCAAAACCTTGGTTTCTGGTGCTTCTTTTAAAATCAATTCAATGTTTCTGTTTACGAATATTTGTTCAAAATCTGCAACATCAATTTCCTGAATAATGATCTCTCCCGATTTCTGAAAACAGTCGATGGCATCTTCGCTATCGCAAGAAAATAAACATCCTAAAACAAATATGAATAACAGTTTTTTCATTTTTTATAATCTAATTCCAACCCCAAACTCTACAGCTTCCGCTTTAGCTCCATGAGATTTCAATGTTAATGCGGCAAACCATTTTTCACCAAAATAACGTTTTGCACCAATTCTAAGATACGTTCTTCCTTCAAAATCGTATGGATAATATACATAATATCCGAATTGAGTAATTACAGACAATTTATTGATGAACAATTCGTGTCCAGCAAAAATCCCGACCCGCTTATAGTCTTCGTCTCCCGAAACATTTTCTTCTGGAAATGAAACCGATTTATAATATATCAATTCCTTCAAAAACATAGAAAAAAACACATCTGTTCCAAAGTGTACAGCACTTTTATGCGACAAACGTTTATCGGCATAGGCAGAAAGTATATAAAACGGATATTGCCCACTGCCAATAACATCACTTTCATTAACACCAGTTCTAAAAACGAAATTGTACTTTACGGGTTCTGTAAATTTTTCTTTGGTGATGGTTTTAATATATTCAGGATCTGCTTCATCCAAATTATAAGTTAATCCCACATTAAAAGCAATGGTGTTGACACTTGTATTTGGTGCTTTTACATTGGCATTGGAATAATGCAAGAGCGAAAAACCGGCTTGAATTCCAAATCTATCAAATATTCTTTCTTTCTTATAATTAAGCATCAAATAGGTGGCACTTAAAATACTCGAGCCAAAAGCTACGTTTTTATGGTTTTCTACTTTATCGTAAGGGTTGGTAGTATAAGCCAAACCTTGACCAATACGCAATATGATATGACGTTTTAAGAAGTAAAAGTTATAATGAGCGTAAACTGAATAATTCGTGCCTAAAACATCGTTTTTTAAATCTTGATAAGCAAACGAAGCCCCCCAATCTGGATAACCATAGCGTTGTTCCCAGTCTTTTTCTCCAAAGGTTTTTTTATTCCAACTTAAAATGAACCCTTCAGGATGTCCATCAATTAAATGAAGGATATCGTTGTTATGCAGAGCAATATTTCCTGAAAAATAATTAGCATCGAAATACGATTTTGTTTGCTTTTCTTGAGAAAAAACAATTCCAAAACTAAAACATAAAAAGTAGGTTACTAATTGCCTCATTAATTTCAAATATGAAGCAAAAATAGCAGAATATTTAAAATACCCGCGATGCTATGGCTTTTATATTATCACTTTTCCTGAATGTAAGGAACTTTAAAAAATTCAATCCTTTTTAATTGTTGTTTTTTGCCAATCTTAAAATGTCTCCAAATACACCTCTAGCCGTAACCTCTTTTCCAGCGCCAGCACCTTGTATAACCAGTGGTCTTTCGCCATAAGATTCTGTAAATATTTCGAAAATAGCATCCGAGCCTTTTAGAGATCCTAATGGTGAGTTTTTAGGCACAGAAACTAATTGTACGTTTAATTGACCTTTGCTTTGGAATAAATCGCCCGACAAATCGCCAATATACCTCAATACGTGATCTGGTTCTTGTGCTTCTTTTTTACTTTGAAAAGTTTCATTAAGAGCTTCTAAATTTCCCAAAAACTCAGAGGCTGAAATGTTTCTAAACGCTTCTGGAATGAGATTTTCTATCTGAATGTCTTCAAATTCATTTTCTAGATCTAATTCTCGCGCAAGAATCAGTAATTTCCTGGCCACGTCGTTGCCACATAAATCTTCTCTTGGATCTGGTTCTGTATAACCTTTATCGATTGCCTCTTGTAAAATTTCTGAAAACGCTCTGTTTTCTGAAGAAAAGGCATTAAATAAATAACTTAATGATCCGGAAAAAACACCTCTTATTCTTGTGATGTTTTCGCCCGATTCGTGCAATAATTTAATGGTATCTATTAAAGGCAATCCAGCGCCCACATTAGTTTCGTATAGATATTCCTTCTTGTTTTTAGCTAGTTTCTCTCTTAATATTTTATAAAAACTATGAGAAACCGTATTGGCTATTTTGTTTGAAGAAACCAAATCGAATCCAGCTTCTACCAAGGGAATGTAATTATCAATAAAAGTAGCATTGGCCGTATTATCCACTGCTATAAGATTTTCTAAATGATGCTTTCTCGCAAAGTCAATAACTGCTTGGGAAGAACTGCTTCCAACGCCATTAATTTCTAAATCCTGTTTCCAATTTTCGTTTATTCCCGAAGCATTCAGCAGCACCTGTTTCGAATTTGCAATAGCAAATACACGTAGTTGAATGTTTCTACGTTTTAAAACAGCAGCTGCATTTTCTAGAATTTGATCGATTAAAGTACCACCAACCAAACCTTTTCCGAAGATGGCTATATTTATTTTTTTTGCCACCCCAAATACTTGGCCATGAATAACGTTAAGTGCTTTATGTAATTGATTTTTCCGAACGACCAAGCTCACATTTTTCCCAGAAATCGTATTGTTGAATAATAAAGGAACGATTTGGTTTTTTATAAGCGAATTATAGGGTTGATGAAATTTACTTAAATCCAGTCCAATGATAGAAATGACTGAAACATCATCAATAATTGAAATTTTATGGACGTCTTTGGTATAAAAATCAGTTTCAAACTCCTGCTCTAGAGCTGCAACAGCATCGTTGGCTCGATTGGCTGCTACAATAAAACCAATACCACGCTCTGAGGAGCCTTGAGCAATAATACTAACACTAATTTGATGTGTGCTTAAGGTTTTAAATATCCTGGCATCTACGCCCACCTTACCTAAAAGTCCGCGGCCTTCAAAATTTATTAAGGACACATTATCTAAAACTGAAAGCGATTTTATGCCCTCGGCTGTTACTTTTGAAGTGATTAAGGTTCCTTTGTCTTCAGAGTTAAACGTGTTTAAAATACGCAGATTGATGTTTTTTTCAATAAGTGGAACAATGGTTTTAGCATGTAAAATAGTCATTCCAAAATTAGCTAGTTCATTCGCTTCCCCATAAGATAGATGATCAATTTTTTTGGCATCGGCCACTAAATCCGGATTGGCTGTGTAAATTCCGTTTACATGGGTGTAACTCTCCAACTCTTCCGCATCCAAATAATTTGCTAGTAAAGAGGCCGTATAATTACTTCCGTTACGTCCTAAAGTAGTAGTTTGGTCTTTTAAATTCGATGCAATAAACCCAGAAACAATGTGTACGGTATCTCCATTATATTTTTGAAAATGTGCTTTCACATTCTTCTCAGAGATAGCTAAAATAGGCTGCGCATCTCCAAAATTTTCATCTGTTTTTATTAAAATCCTAGCGTCTGTAGCATGTGCTTTTATTTGACGCTTGTGTAATAATTGCGTTACCATTTTTGTTGCTAGCAATTCGCCATGGGCTAAAACCTCATCCTTAATTCTTTCACTGTAATCTTCAAGTAAACTTACGCCTTCTAAAAGGGTATCCAATTTTAAAAATTCTTTAGAAAAATCTATGGATTTTAAAGGTTCAGTTTGATAGATTTTAAATGCTTCCAATGACTCCTTATACCCTTTATTGGCAGCCGCCTTTTCAAGAATGACTTCTAATTCGTTGGTGGCATTTCCTCTTGCAGAAACAACAACTGCTATATTTTGTTTATCTTTTACTTTAGTTTCTATAATGGAAAGCACGGTTTCTAATCCGTTTCCGTTGGCTAAAGATTTCCCTCCAAACTTTAATACCTTCATTCTATTTATTTTTGTTTCAGGTTTAAAAATTCCTGAGATAATTTTTTCTAATTGTTCGTATTCTATTAAAAATGCATCGTGACCGTGAATGGAATGGATTTCATTATATGTTACATTTGGATGGATTAACGCCAAATGTTTTTGTGTTTCTCGATTTTCTTCAGCAGTAAAAAATAAATCCGAATCGACACCTATAATATGGATGTTGGCTTGAATGCCATCTAAAATGTCTAAACTGTGTTCTCCACCCTTGGTAACATCTATGGTTTTCAGCAATTGATTCATTAATTTATAAGATGCCAATTGGTAGCGTTCTTGTAATTTTTTACCATGATGAAGCAACCAACTTTCCACATTAAAAATCTGCAAGTCGATATTTTTAGTTCGTTGAAAACGATCTTTAAACGAAGCTGGCGTTCTATAACACAACATGGCGTGCATCCGTGCGTCGTGAACCGGATTACTGGAATTTACTAAAAACTGTTCTTGGATTTGACAATTGGCAATAAGCCAATCGGTGGCTTTCCAATCGGTCGCTACTGGTATAAAATGTCGGGCTAAATCTGGTTTTAAGACTAACATTTCCCAAGCAATCCCACCACCTAAAGAGCCGCCAATAATAGCAAACAACTTATAGATTTTAAGTGCTTTTAATCCTTCTAAAAAAAGCGCTGCAATATCTTTAGCAACAAAATTTTTGTAGTCTTCAATGATAAAATCATCATAGCCATTTCCCGGTATATTAAAAGCTAGAATGGTATATATATTGGTATCGATAACTTTAGTTGTTCCAATAAGGTCTTTCCACCAACCATCTGGACCCGACACATTACTATTTCCAGTAAGCGCATGGTTAACAAGTACAATTGGTGCTGTACCCAAAGGTTTACCAAACAATTGGTAAGACAATTTTAAAGAAATTGCCTTACCAATTTCTAAATTGAAATTTGGAATATGGATGTATTTTAGTTTTGACATGTATTAAATGGCATATTGTTTTTCAACCTCAAGACTTACTGGAGTAGCATTCAATAAATTATCCTTAACTGGACATCTTTCTTGAACTATTTTTAACCAAGTTACCAGTGTTTCGATAGATGCTTCTGTTTCTGGAATTAGCTTTAAACTAATTTCCTTGAATCCTGCTCTATCCTCATTTGAAGTTCCAAATAATTTATTGGGGTTTATATTTCCTTCTACTTCAATTTTTAATGTATTAATTGTAAACCCCAATTCTTTTGCTACTAAATGCCCAACTACATTTACGCATCCTGCTAAGCCGGCTAAAATATATTCTACAGGATTTGCATTTTCATCAGTACCACCTAAATCTTCTGGTTCGTCTATAATTAATTTAAAATTCCTTGTTTTTGCAATGAATTTTGCTGGAGATGCACTTTCTCCGTGTACTTTAAATATTAAATCGCTCATAATAGTGTCTATAAAAATTTAATTAATCTTGTAAAACCTCTTCTTTAATGGCTTTAAAAGCAGCTTTTAGATCTTCTTTCAAATCATCTACATCTTCAATTCCAACAGACAATCTGATTAAATCCTGGGAAACCCCTGCACTTGTTTGCGATGCTTCATCTAACTGTTGATGGGTTGTACTTGCCGGATGAATAATTAGGGATTTTGTATCGCCAATATTTGCCAATAATGAAAATAATTTGGTGGAATCCACAATTTTTTTAGCTGCATCAAAACCTCCTTTTACACCAAAAGTCACCAAACCACTTTGGCCTTTTGGCAAGTATTTTTTGGCCAAGTCATAGTATTCACTAGTTTTTAAACCTGGATAATTAACCCAAGTAACTTCTTTTTGTTGCTCTAACCATTTTGCAATTTCCAAGGCATTCTCACTGTGCTTTTTAATACGTATTTCTAAAGTTTCCAAACCTTGAATAATATTAAATGCATTTGTTGGACTAATGGCTCCACCAAAATCACGTAATCCTTCTAAAATTAATTTGAAAGTATAGGAAGCTGCTCCTAAAGTTTCATGATAAATCAAACCATGATACCCTGCTGAAGGTTCTGTAAATTCAGGAAACTTTCCACTCGACCAATCAAAATTTCCTCCATCAATAATGGCACCTCCCAAAGATGTTCCTTGTCCACCAATATATTTTGTTAAAGAATGAATAACAATGTTTGCACCGTGTTTAATCGGATTTAATAACGCAGGGCTTGCCACTGTATTATCAACAATAAAAGGAACTCTAGCTGCTTTTGAATGTGTGGCAATGGCTTCCAAATCCAATACGTCCAACTTCGGATTCCCTAAAGATTCCACAAAAAATGCTCGGGTGTTTTCTTGAACGGCATCTGCAAAATTATCTGGATTCGATGCATCAACAAATGTGGTTGTAATGCCGAGTCTTGGCAAGGTAACATTTAATAAGTTATAGGTTCCTCCGTACAAACTACTGGATGCTACAATATGATCTCCTGCCTTTAAAAGTGTAAGTAATCCTGTAGAAATGGCAGACATTCCTGAAGCAAAAACCACGGCGCCAATCCCTCCTTCAACAGCGGCTAAACGATCTTGTAAAATTTGAGTAGTTGGGTTGTTTAATCTGGTATAAATAAACCCTAATTCTTTTAAGGAAAAGAGGTTTGCCGCATGTTCCGAATTGTTATAAACATACGATGTTGATTGATAAATTGGCACGGCACGTGTACCTCCATTTTTTGTAACATCGTGACCTGCATGCAACGCTTTTGTTGCGAAATTTTGAATACTCATTTTTCTAGTTTTTTTGAGTTAATAAATAAATTAAACCAAAAGTCAAATAAGCCTCATTTGAAGCGTACCTAATAGAAAAATGTTAAAAAGAAAATTGAAATCACAGATGAGTAATTTCGTTTGAGTTATCTATCCAATATTTCGATAAATGAATCGAAAATTAAGTAGAATTTAGCACCTTCATAGTATAGAACTAAGGGTTGCTAAGGCTTCAGCGGGTCTAATCCCTCCACCTTTCTTGATAACATTTCAGTAAGTTTTTGAACTTTGTGAGTGCAAATATTGCGTTAGAAAATGTTATAAACCAAATTATTTGCTAAAAAAATTAAAAATAATATACAATCGATTTAATTTTTCTACATTTGCAATTCAATATCAAGAGGAAAAATTTGTCTGATTGCAACCTCTTTAAAAAAATGCTAAAGCAGTAAATCTCTACTCCTCTAGCAACTTGCAATCGCATTAAGATTTCGTATTTAACCGTTTAAAAAACAAGTAATTATGCCTTATTTATTTACTTCTGAAAGTGTTTCAGAAGGACATCCAGATAAAATAGCAGACCAAATTAGCGATGCTCTAATTGATCATTTTTTAGCGTTCGACAAAGATGCAAAAGTAGCTTGCGAAACCTTAGTTACAACAGGTCAGGTTGTATTGGCTGGGGAAGTAAAATCGAACACCTATTTAGATGTACAGAAAATTGCCAGAGATACCATTAACAGAATTGGATACACAAAAAGTGCCTATATGTTTGATGGGAATTCTTGTGGTGTTTTTTCTGCCATTCACGAACAATCTGAAGATATCAATCGTGGGGTAGATAGAGCCAACAAAGAAGAACAAGGCGCAGGAGACCAAGGAATGATGTTTGGTTACGCCACAAATGAAACTGAAAACTATATGCCTTTGGCCTTAGATCTTGCACATAGAATGATGTTTGAACTAGCCAAATTACGTAGAGAAAATAAAGACATCACCTATTTAAGACCAGATTCCAAAAGTCAGGTAACCATAGAGTACAGCGATGATAATGTGCCTCAACGTATTGAAGCTATTGTAATTTCTACACAACATGACGATTTTGTGAAACCAAAATCGAATTCTAAAAAAGATGTGACCGTAGCGGACGAGGCTATGTTATCTAAAATTAGAAAAGACATTGTGGATATTTTAATTCCAAGAGTGATAGCTTCTCTCCCAGAAAACATTCAAGTACTGTTTACAGACAATATTAAGTATCACATCAACCCTACTGGAAAATTTGTTATTGGTGGACCTCATGGAGATACGGGACTAACAGGAAGAAAAATTATTGTAGACACGTATGGCGGAAAAGGTGCTCATGGTGGAGGTGCTTTTTCTGGAAAGGATCCGAGTAAAGTAGATAGAAGTGCTGCTTATGCTACCAGACATATTGCAAAAAACTTGGTTGCTGCAGGAGTATGCAATGAAGTTCTAGTTCAAGTAAGCTATGCCATTGGTGTGGCAGAACCAACTTCCATTTATATTGATACGTTTGGTACCTGTGAATTTAATATGACAGATGGTGAGATAGCTGAAAAAGTAACTGAAATTTTCGATATGCGCCCAGCTGCCATTGAAAAGCGTTTAAATTTACGTCAGCCTATGTATAGCGAAACAGCTGCTTATGGCCATATGGGAAGAAAAAACGAAAAGGTTACCAAAACGTTTGAGCAAATTAACGGAAGAATGAAAAAAGTAGAAGTCGAATTATTCACATGGGAGAAACTAGACTATGTAGATAAGGTGAAAGCCGCTTTTGGAGTATAAGCTAAATCGTTTAGAAAATAATTTAAAGAAGCCTCGAAACTTATGTTTTGGGGCTTTTTGTTTGAAAGAATTTAATTTTGGAAAATATACTTAAATTAATTGAGCAAATCTTATACCGTATGGACAATCGCGTACGGACAAGTCACGTACGGACAAGTCGCGACTTGTCCCCACACCAACATTCCAACAATCCTTCAACCTGATCTGGATGAACTGTGTTGAACCTTTTCCACACTTCGTGAAAATGAAAAATCAAACTGCCCTAAAGTTTATTTTCTATTTCATAAAATATGATTTTGAGTAAACTGACGCATATTTTATAAAATAAAAAATCCACACGTCCGTGTGGATTTTTTGAATTAAAGTGGGGAGAGCAGGATTCGAACCTGCGAAGACGTAGTCAGCAGATTTACAGTCTGCCCTCGTTGGCCGCTTGAGTATCTCCCCAAAACCGAGTGCAAATATATTATAGTTTTTAATCTTTTGTAAATAAAATGAGGAAAAATTTAGTCTTAAAATTTAAAAAACTCATAATGACATGTTTAGTCATGTCATTATGAGTTTTAAATGATGTTTTTTATATAAAAACAGCTTCGTTTTAAACTGTATTTACAAAAAAGCAACCCTTACTTAGTTTAATCCACCTTTTCTTTCTGGCGAACGTGGCTTTGGCCAAGTACGTGGTTCTCCTGTTTTAGCATCTATTGGTAAAACAATTTGCTCTGTAGAAGTTCTATTTGGATCTTCGCAAGCCATGTACACTAAAATAGCTGTTAGTATGGCATTGCTTCTTACATCGTCAAAAACAATTTTATCGTAAGTATCTCTGTTAGTATGCCAAGTATAGTTCCAATAAGACCAATTTAATGAGCTTAAGTTAAAAGCTGGAGCTCCTGCTGCTAGAAACGAAGCATTATCCGATCCACCCCCACTTGGAGACCCTGGGAATTCCGTTTTAATGTGCTTGCTAATGTCTTTTGGAACTGGTGCCAACCATCTAGATATAAAGTCGTAAGAATGCAGGAATCCGGCTCCTGAAAGGTCTACAACACGACCAGTCCCGTTATCCTGATTAAATACAGCTTGGATATTGTTTATAATTTCTGGGTGATCTTCAACAAAAGCCCTTGAACCATTTAAACCTTGTTCTTCACTTCCCCAATGACCAACTAAAATGGTGCGTTTTGGATTTGGATATACTTTTTTAAGAATTCGCATGGCCTCCATCATGACTAAAGTTCCAGTACCATTATCTGTTGCTCCTGTTCCGCCATCCCAAGAATCGAAATGTGCTGAAAGTATCACGTATTCCTCTGGTTTCTCTGTTCCTTTTATTTCAGCAATGGTATTTAAAGTTGGTGCAACCCCTAAATCCTTAGATTCTGCAATAATTCTAACTACTGGTTTATTTCCATATTCCACCAATCTGTACAGCATGGTATAATCTTCTAATTCAATATCTACCGTTGGGATTTTTTTCGTTCTTGCAGCAAAAATTTTATTTGAACCAAATGCTTTCGACCAATACGAAGAGATGATTCCTGCAGCTCCGGCATCTTCTAAAGCTTTATCAATTTCTCTAAAACCATATCCTGTTCGTTTTATATTGGCATACCATTCTTTTGTTAAAGAATCTCTGTCTTTTTTCATTTTTTCGAAAGATTCCTCTGTGGCAAACTCCTCCCAATTATAATCTGGTCGTCCTGTTGGCTGATAGATAGAAGTCATAACTAATTTGCCTTTAATTGTTGTCATCCATTTCGCAAATTCTAAAGAATCCTTTACTGTAGGAATAATAACCACTTCTGCAGTAACGCCTTTAGATTTTGTACTAGGACTCCAAGCCAATTGCATCCCAGCTAAGCTATGTACTCTTGGCTCTAACATATCAATATGCGAGATACCTCTTTCCCAAGCTTTCCACTCTCCCCATTTTTCATTTCTGGCAGAGATGCCCCATTTCGAGTATTTTGCAACAGCCCAATCATTTGCTTGTTGCATTTGAGGTGTTCCAACCAATCTTGGTCCAATAACATCCATTAGTTCATGGCCCAAAATTTCTAATTGCGAATTGTTTGTGGCTTCCTCAATAATGTTTTTTACAACGGTATCTGTTTCTTGCGCCTGTAAATGAAATGTAAAGAGCGACAAAAAAAAGATCAATAATAAATGACTTGTTGTTCTCATAATAAGTTTTTAAAAGTTAATTTTTTGAAGAAAACAAAATACAATTTTTTAACTGAACCTCATTTGATTTTAAGAGGACTTTCACATATTAAAATTTAATTGAAATCTAGTTTCATACACCATATCGAACCAAATATTTTAATTGTATCTGTATATCGAATTTAATCTTAAAACTAAATGGAATTTCGTACATTTCAATTCACAATGAAAACATTTTTTTATATTCTATTTCTCATTTCTTTTTCCTCTTTTGGACAAGAACCTATAGAAACCACTTTTGTCTCCAAGAGTCCTTTTGAAGCTGATACGGTTATAGGTATTGACAATTTTGGAACGATCTATTTTATTAAGAAAAATACGCTTTACAAACTAGATGAAGACGGAAAATACTCATACAGCAATGTGCAATTTGGAAAGATTACTTCGGCAAATAGCTTTAACCCTTTAAAAGTAACAATTTTTTACGAAGATTTTAATACAGCTTTCATTTTAGACAATCGGTTTGCCGAAATTCTTAAAGTAGATTTCAGCACATTGGAATATTACAAAAACGTGTCTTTTGTCTCCACAGCAAACGATAATGCCTTATGGGTTTTTAATGAAGACATCCAGCAATTAGAACTTTTTGATTATAAATCGAATAAAAACAGAGCCACAACTCTACCTACACAATCTAAGGTTTTGGATTTAAAAAGCAATTATAATTATGCTTGGTTACTTACTGAAAAATTTCTTTATAAGTACAACTACTTTGGAAGCTTGGTGTATAAAATGGAAAATATAGGTTACACATCTCTAGTTGAAAGCAATGATAAAATTTTTCTGATAAAAAATAACAGGCTTTCATATTTTAACGAATTGGAGAAAGCTTATCAATTAATTGAAACCCCTGAATTGTTGACAAAACAGTTTTTAGTAACCAACGAAACCTTGTATATTTACGATTCTAAATTTTTACATAAATTCCAACTAAACAATAAATAATTATGCACGTTGCTATAGCCGGAAACATTGGTGCTGGTAAAACCACCCTAACAAAATTGCTTGCTAAACATTACAATTGGGAATCGCAATTAGAAGATGTTGTGGACAACCCGTACCTAGATGATTTTTACAACCAAATGGAACGTTGGAGTTTTAATTTACAAGTGTACTTTTTGAATAGTAGATTTCGACAAGTATCTCAAATACGTGAAAGTGGTAAGGATATTATTCAAGATAGAACCATTTATGAAGATGCGCATATTTTTGCACCCAATCTTCATGCCATGGGTTTAATGACCAATCGCGATTTTGAAAATTACCGTTCCTTATTCGATTTAATGGAATCTTTTGTTCAAGGTCCAGATTTATTGATCTATTTACGAAGTTCTATTTCTAATTTAGTGTCTCAAATCCATAAAAGAGGTCGTGAATACGAAAACTCTATTAGCATTGATTATTTAAGTAGATTGAATGAGCGTTACGAAGCATGGATACATGGTTACGACAAAGGAAACCTGTTAATTATCGATGTAGACAATTTAGATTTTGTTGCTAATCCAGAAGATTTAGGAAGCATTATAAATAGAATTGACGCTGAGATTCATGGTTTGTTTTAACCGCCACTTGATACCATAAAAAAACCACGCTTGATGCGTGGTTTTTTTATAGATACTTGTGTGTTTTATTTCACTATCACTTCAGAAAACTCTTCTTCAAGTTCTGCTCTATTTGATTTTATCTTAATAGAAGAAGCTCCTTTTTTCAGTTCATCAACCTTTGCTTTTACTTCTTCAAACGAACCTGTAATTACACGCTCTTCTACAGTAACTTCATCATTTATTACAGTTGAGATACTAACTACAGCTTTTGTATGTCCGTCTTCTTCAACTACAATTTCAGCAAACACCTTTTTAATTTCTTGTCCATTTGATATTGTAGTCTTTGTTAAAGTGGTTTCGCTAGTTATAGCATGACCTCCTAAAATTGGAGCAATTACAAGTCCAATTAAACAAGTTAATTTAATTAAAATATTCATGGATGGTCCAGACGTATCTTTAAATGGATCTCCAACTGTATCTCCAGTTACTGCGGCTTTATGAGCTTCAGAACCTTTGTAGGTCATTTCACCATTAATAAGCACACCAGCCTCGAACGATTTTTTAGCATTATCCCAAGCGCCACCAGCATTGTTTTGGAAGATTGCCCAAAGTACTCCAGAAACAGTTACTCCAGCCATATAACCACCTAACATTTCGGCAATAGCCAAGTTATCCATTCCAAAAATCATTGGAACAAAAGCAATTACTAAGGGAAAACCGATAGTTAATAATCCTGGAAGCATCATTTCTCTTAAAGAAGCTTCGGTTGAAATAGCCACACATTTGTCGTATTCTGGCTTCCCTGTTCCTTCCATAATCCCTGGAATCTCTCTAAATTGACGACGTACTTCCTCAACCATTTGCATGGCTGCTTTTCCTACGGCATTCATTGCTAAAGCTGAAAAAACCACTGGCACCATTCCACCCACAAATAACATGGCTAAAACTGGAGCTTTAAAGATGTTAATACCATCGATTCCTGTAAACGTAACATAAGCAGCAAATAAAGCTAATGATGTTAACGCAGCTGAAGCAATAGCAAAACCTTTTCCAGTTGCTGCAGTTGTATTTCCAACCGCATCTAATATATCCGTACGTTCTCTTACAATAGGATCTTGTTCACTCATTTCAGCAATCCCACCAGCATTATCAGAAATAGGTCCGAAAGCATCAATAGCCAATTGCATAGCTGTCGTGGCCATCATGGCAGAAGCCGCTAGAGCCACACCGTAGAATCCTGCAAAAGCATAAGATGTCCAAATAGCAGCAGCAAATAATAATATTGAAGGAAAGGTAGAAATCATTCCTGTAGCTAAACCTGCAATAATATTGGTTCCAGCACCTGTGCTTGATTGTTGTACAATTTTTAAGATAGGTTTTTTACCTAAACCTGTATAATATTCGGTTACCGAAGAAATTCCAGCTCCTACAACCAACCCTACTAAAGTAGCGTAGAACACACGCATTGAGGAAATTTCCTGTAAGCCTTCGCCGAAGAAATTCATTTGCATAGTTTCAGGTAGCATCCAAATTACTAAACCATAACAAGAAAGAGCAACCAAACCTATAGAAGCCCAGTTACCAACGTTTAAAGCGCCCATAACTTCACTTTCCTTAGCGTCGTTGTTTTTTATTTTTACTAACATGGTACCAATTACAGAAATAATAATCCCTACTCCAGCAATGGCCATTGGTAATAAGATGGGACCTATACCTCCAAATCCATAACTTGTAATATCTCCACCCATGTCTTTTATTACATAGTTTCCAAGAACCATTGCAGCTAATACTGTAGCTACATACGAACCAAATAAATCGGCTCCCATTCCAGCAACATCTCCAACGTTATCTCCAACGTTATCAGCAATAGTTGCAGGGTTTCTTGGGTCGTCTTCTGGAATTCCAGCTTCAACCTTACCTACTAAATCTGCACCTACATCGGCTGCTTTGGTATAAATACCTCCACCTACACGAGCAAATAAAGCAATAGATTCTGCGCCTAGAGAGAAACCAGCCAACGTTTCAAGAACAATGGTCATATCCATATTGTTTGTCCATGCGCTATCCATAAATACCCAGAAAAATATGATGAAAAATAAAGTTAAACCTAATACAGCTAAGCCTGCAACTCCTAATCCCATAACAGTTCCACCTCCAAAAGAGACTTTAAGTGCATTTGGCAAACTTGTTTTAGCAGCTTGCGTTGTTCTAACGTTTGTTTTAGTAGCTATCTTCATTCCAATATTTCCAGCGTAGGCTGAAAAGATGGCTCCAAAAACAAAGGCTACAGCTATTAACCAATGTGTTGTTGGTACTATAAAAGAAACGGCTGTTAAAGCCACACTTACTATAACCACAAAAATGGCCAAAAGTTTGTATTCTGCTGTTAAAAATGCCAAAGCACCTTCGTAAATATGATCTGAAATTTCTTTCATTTTGCCGTCTCCAGCATCTTGTTTCATAACCCAAGATTTTTTCACGACCATATAAATCAGTCCTAAGAGTGCCATTGCAATTGGCATATAAATCATCATTGATTCCATATTGTTATTTTATATTGATTAGTTTTTAGCAGCGCAAATGTAATAAAATACGTTAACATTAAAAAACCCTCATACATCTAATATGTAAAGGGTTTGTTTTTAAGAAAAGCTTGATCTTAAATGGTGAAGTCGCCATTTGTTTTATGGTCGCTACTTTCATATCGATCCACACATTTATTAACAATTTCGTAGGCTTCTTGGGCATTTCCCCAACCTCCTACATCTACTTTTTTCTTTTCTAAATCCTTATATACTTGAAAAAAGTGTTCAATTTCTTTAATTTGGTGCGGGTTCATATCCGACAAATCGTTTAGCTTATTCCAAATAGGATCGGAAACAGGTACACAAATAACTTTTTCGTCTGGGCCTTTTTCGTCTGCCATGTGGAAAACTCCAATTGGCCTAACCTCAACCACACACATTGGAAACGTAGGTTCGCCTCCTAACACCAAAACATCCAAAGGATCTTTATCTAAAGCTAAAGTTTCAGGAATAAAACCGTAATCTGCAGGATACATCATGGATGAAAACAACATTCTATCGAATCGGATTTTTTTTAATTCGAAATCATATTCGTATTTATTTCTACTTCCCTTTGGTATTTCAATTAGTACATCGAAGGTTTTTTTTCCTTTTGGACTCATATTTTTATATCTTATGTTATATCTAAATTATTGCTTCAATAAAGCAGTTGTATTAAATGTACAAGCTGCATTTTTAAAGGCTGCAAAGATACATAAGTCTTTGGTTTTGGGCAACTAAAAATAGTTTTGTTATAAAAGGTGGAGTTGTAAAATGAATGTAATCCCTTTGTTTAATTAGGATTAAAACCTAAATCCAAAATTAATAGACACTCCAAAATCTCTAGCTCCTGGGTTATCTAAGTAATTACCCCTAAAGTTGAAATCTAATCTCATAATCTTAAATATATTTCCAACCCCTACGCTATACTCGTAGTAAATTTCATTGTTTGGAGCAATTAACGGAATGTTTGAAGGACTGCTTAAGGCAATATTAGCATTGGATAAGTCTCCCCAGACCGCACGAACTCCAACAATTTCACGCCAATTCAATTTTCTTAAAAAAGGAATTCTTGAGAAAAAGCGACCATTGAAGTTATGTTCTAAAAATAATGCGACATAGGTATCTGTTACAAACTCGTAATAATCCAATTGCGAAAATGACCTGTAAAACGTAAAGTACGACTGATTTCCAGGAACAATACTTAATAAACCAAGAGGCACTTCGCCAAAAGTCTTACCTACTTCGACCGTTGACCTAAGTTGCCCCAAGCCACCTATTTGCCATGGTTGAATATAGGAAAACTGCACTTTTTTGTAATCGAAGTCGCTATCAAATACGCCTTTGGATCCCACACTATATTCCATGAATAAAGACGCAAAATTATCGTTGGCATTCAATCTTTCAACACCATAACCAGTCATTTTTCTTTGCGGGTAGTAATTTACACTAAAGGTACTTTCAAACTGTTTTATCTCCGAAGAAATACCAGTTGGTGATTCTGGATCGATATAATCTAAACTAAATGTAGGCGAAGCGGAAGACAGTGTTCTAAAACTACCCCCTACTCTAAAAACTAAATTTTGCCATGGCTCCATTTCAAAGGCCAAAGCTCCTAAATTAATATTTGTAAGTTTATCGTTTGCAGCCACAGAAAATATGTCATTGGAAGCTAAACTTCTTCCTAAAACATCTGTCGAACTGGTTAAATTGGCTCCAATTTGCTCAATATCTCTTCTATGTCCTGCCGAGATAATAAATCTATTTTCTTTATTGATCAACCATTTTCCCGAAAGTCCATATTTAAACTTATCATCCTTAAATCCATAAGCTAAAAATCCTTGGGCTCTCCATAAATCATTTTGACCAAAATAGGTTCTTGCTCCTGCTCTTAGCCTTAAACCTTCTACATCGTTATATCCAAAAGTTGAAGAAATAGGGCCAATATCTAAATTCCATTTTTCAATTTCAACAAATCCTGAAGCCAAAATACTTCCAACATTATAAAGTCTTTTAAATTTTCCAACCGTCTTTAAGGTATCCAACATTTTATAAACCCCTTTTTCATCTTTGGACAAAGCTTCCATTCTGTTCGCGTCCCAAAAGGCATCATCTCTATTGTAATATTCTTTGTTATAATCGAAAACCTCCTTTTTATAGAACTCGTCTTCCTTAACTTGATTAAAGACATAATTATCATAAAGAGTGGTACGCTTACCATAAATACCACGCGATTTCTCTCTTTTATTAAAGGTAAAATCAGACAAAAAATAATCGCGTTTCACCAAAAATACCGAATCGTTTAAAACTTCAAATTCCTGTTCGATATAAATTTCCTTTACCCAATTTATATTGGCACTTTTTGAAGCTTGCATATTAATATCCTTAATGGCAAAGGTGGTATCTGCCACCCAAAAATCGCCTTTAAAGGTAAGTTCGTTTTTACGTCTTGGATAATAAATAATGTTGTAACACCATTTGTTATCAATATAAGCGCTGTCTGACAAAACGTAATTATAGGTGTTAATACCGGTTGTGGAAATAGGACTTACAAAACTTTTATCGAAGAATTTTAAGTAATTATTATAAATATCGTATTCAGAATACAGGTCTTTTATAAAATCTATTATGGCCTGATTGCTACTAAAACCAGAGTTTTTATTCCCCTTTAATTCAACTTTTTCTTTTTTAAGAATATTATCCCCATATACTTTGGCAACTTCTTCATTCACAAAAATGGGCAAGTATGTTTTCCCTGTTACCTTCGACGTGTCCACATGTTCAAAAACGAATTCCATGCCTTTAAATAAATTGCTTTTCATTAGGGCACTATCGATCGTATTGATGTCGAATTCTACTTTTTCGTATCTGTCGTAACTGTATTGCTTAAATTGTCTAAGTCCATTTTTTCGCTTGTGTTCCCAGATTTTCTTCATGATAACAATAGCAGGATTCTCTTCAGCCTTTTTAGATTGTTTTCCAGAAACTATAAGCACCTCATTTAAGGCCGAAGCTGCTTCGGTTAAATTAAAACTTAAGTTATAGCTAACTCTTTTATCTAAAGGATATTCTATGGTTTCATAACCAATAAAAGAAACAATTAAAGTATCCCATGTGCTAGGTGATTCAAGGTAAAAAACTCCATTCTCATCTGTGATGGTACCTTCAGAAGAACTTTTAAAAATAATATTGGCATAAGCTACGGGTTGATTATTTTCATCATAAACATGACCGCTAACCTTTGTTTGAGCAAACAAAAAGCAACTATTCAAGAAAAAAAATAAGACAAGTAGGTTATAATTCATTTACTTTTAATTAGTCATTGCTATAAGTCAGGAATCTCATTAATCACATCTTTCTAATTTAAAGATCAATCAGAGATATTTCAAATAAACAAAAAAACTTCATCAACAATATTGCCAATGAAGTCAATTAACACTAAAGTATAAAAAATTTATTTATACAAAACTTTTTTAACAGCTTTTACCACATCGGTACTATTTGGCAACCAATGTTCAAATAAAACTGCAGAATAAGGTGCAGGCGTATCTGCTGTATTAATTTTTATAATTGGAGCGTCTAAATAGTCAAAAGCTTCAGATTGGATAATATAGGTTATCTCGGTAGATACGTTTCCAAATGGCCAGGCTTCTTCCAAAACAACTAATCTGTTTGTTTTTTTGACCGACTTTAAAATGGTTTCTTTATCTAACGGTCGAACGGTTCTTAAATCGATAATTTCACACGAAATACCTTCTTTCTCTAATTCATCTGCAGCTTTGTAAGCTTCTTTAATGATTTTTCCAAAAGAAACTATGGTCACGTCTTTTCCTTCTCTTTTAATTTCAGCAACTCCTAATGGAATGGTGTATTCGCCTTCTGGCACTTCACCTTTATCGCCATACATTTGCTCACTTTCCATAAAAATAACTGGATCGTTATCACGAATAGCCGATTTTAAAAGCCCTTTTGCATCGTAAGGATTAGAAGGAACAACCACTTTTAAACCAGGCGTGTTTGCAAACCAACTTTCAAAAGCTTGGGAGTGCGTTGCTGCCAACTGTCCCGCAGAAGCTGTTGGCCCACGAAAAACAATAGGACAAGGAAATTGCCCACCCGACATTTGTCTAATTTTTGCGGCGTTGTTTATAATTTGATCAATTCCTACCAATGAGAAGTTAAACGTCATATATTCTACAATTGGTCTATTGCCAGTCATGGTAGAACCAATGGCAATACCAGAAAAACCAAGTTCGGCAATAGGAGTATCGATAACTCGTTTTGGACCAAATTCATCCAACATTCCTTTAGATGCCTTATAAGCACCATTATATTCAGCTACTTCCTCACCCATTAAGTAAATGCTTTCATCTCTGCGCATTTCTTCACTCATGGCTTCACATATAGCTTCTCTAAATTGAATTGTTCTCATTCCGATGTCATGTCTTTCAAAACGAAAGAACTTTTTAATTAATACTTATTATAAAGGAGCACAAAAATAGGAATTATTCAGAATAAAACCGGTATATAATAATAGTAAAAATAAATCCTTGAAAAATATTTAAATACTTGATATAACACTGACCTAAAAATATTCGATTTATTTGAAATTTATTATGCGTGCATAGCAAATATTTTGAATAAAATAAGTAACTTCGTAACCTCATTCTAGTTGACTGTACTTAATGAGCTAATTTTAGCCCAAATTTTACATGATACTACCAATTTAAAACAGAAATATAAACATATAAATTATTCAAAAATGAAAATATTAGTATGTATTAGTCATGTACCTGATACGACTTCAAAAATCAATTTTACTGAAGGAGATACCAAGTTTGATACAAACGGCGTACAGTTTGTAATCAATCCAAACGACGAATTTGGCTTAACTAGAGCCATGTGGTTTAAAGAAAAACAAGGCGCTACTGTAGATGTAGTAAATGTTGGTGGGCCAGAAACCGAACCAACCTTACGTAAGGCCTTGGCCATTGGAGCCGACAGTGCTATTAGAGTAAATACCGCTGCAACAGATGGTTTTGCAGTTGCGCAACAATTAGCAAAAGTAGTTCAAGATGGTGGTTACGATTTAGTAATTGCTGGACGTGAATCTATTGATTATAATGGTGGTATGGTTCCAGGAATGGTTGCTGGACTATTAAAAGCCAATTTTGTAACCAACTGTATTAGCTTAGAAGTTGATGGAACAAATGCTAAAGCTGTAAGAGAAATTGACGGTGGAAAAGAAACTGTTTCAACCTCTTTGCCCCTAGTTATTGGTGGACAAAAAGGTTTGGTTGAAGAAAGTGATTTACGTATTCCAAACATGAGAGGGATTATGATGGCTCGCCAAAAACCTTTAAAAGTGGTTGAACCCATAGATGCAAATACTGAAACAGCATCTGTAAAATTTGAAAAGCCTGCTCCAAAAGGTGCAATCAAATTAATAGACCCAGACAATGTAGATGAATTAATAAACTTACTTCACAACGAAGCAAAAGTAATTTAATCCTCCCCTAACCCCTCCAAAGGATGGGAATAAGGGATATAAACAAAATATTAACGTTTCGTAGCTCTTTCCTTAGGAAAGGGTTGGGATAGGAAAAAAAACATATTATGTCAGTATTAGTATATACAGAATCCGATAAAGGAACCTTTAAAAAAACAGCTTTAGAAGTTGCTTCCTACGCAAAAACAGTTGCAGACCAAATGGGAACAACCGTTACGGCAGTTACTTTTAATGCAGACGACACCGCTATTCTTGGAAATCATGGAGTAGATAAAGTGTTAAAAATAAAAAACCCACAATTAGAAACTTTTAATGCCAGTGCTTATGCAAGTGCTATTGCACAAGCTGCTAAGCAAGAAGGCACAAAAGTAATTGTGGTTAGCTCGAGTGCAGATAGCAAATATTTAGCACCTCTTTTAGCTATTGAATTAGACGCAGGATATGCTTCTAACGTAGTTGAGGCTCCTTCAAGCACCTCGCCATTTACTGTAAAACGTACAGCGTTCACAAACAAAGCCTTTAATATGACTGCTATCAATACTGAGGTAAAAGTAGTTGGCGTATCTAAAAATGCTTTTGGGGTTAAAGAAAATTCGGCGAGTGCTACTGCTGAAGATTTTTCACCTGCCATTCCTGAATTAGGGGTTAAAGTAGAATCTGTTGATAAAGTTTCTGGAAAAGTAACTATTGCAGATGCCGAAATAGTTGTTTCTGGAGGACGTGGTCTTAAAGGTCCAGAAAACTGGGGAATGATTGAAGAACTTGCCGAAGTTTTAGGTGCAGCAACTGCATGCTCTAAACCAGTGAGCGATTTAGGCTGGAGACCACATGGAGAACACGTAGGACAAACTGGAAAACCTGTAGCGGCAAATCTTTATATTGCCATCGGAATTTCTGGAGCTATTCAACATCTTGCAGGAGTTAGTGCCAGTAAGGTAAAAGTAGTTATCAATACAGATCCTGAAGCTCCTTTCTTTAAGGCGGCCGATTACGGAATTGTGGGAGATGCTTTTGAAGTCGTTCCTAAATTAATCGAAAAATTAAAAGCTTTTAAAGCACAACAATAGATTTATTTTTTTAACTTGTATTGTTAATAAGAACTGTTTAAATAGCATTATTACTATGGCTATAGCTACCAAGGTTTTGTAAAACGCAAAAACAAAATCATGAAATATGCTTTAAGCAGTTGGTAAAGTCCTAATTTAAACAGTTCTTTGTTTTTTTAAAAATTTATGAGTTTAGTTCGTCTTAATATCAAAGGAATCTCCTATAGCCAAACCCAAAATGGTGCCTATGCACTTATTTTAAACGAAATTGATGGCGACCGGAAATTACCTATTGTTATTGGTGCTTTTGAAGCGCAATCCATTGCTATTGCTCTCGAAAAAGAAATTAGACCTCCAAGGCCTCTAACCCATGATCTCTTTAAGAATTTTGCCGACCGATTTGAAATCGTCGTTAAACAAGTTATTATCCACAAATTGGTAGATGGCGTTTTTTATTCCAGTTTAATTTGCGAACGGGATAAGGTTGAAGAAATTATCGACGCCAGAACTAGCGATGCCATTGCCTTGGCACTTCGTTTTAATGCGCCAATTTTTACCTATAAAAACATTTTAGACAAAGCAGGTATCTACTTAAAAATAGATCCTAAAACTGAAGGTGGCTCCGAAGGAGATAGCGTTTTAGTCGACGACTTTATTGCTGAAGAATTAGAGTCTGGCACACCCAAAGATATCTACAAAAACAAAACCTTGGACGAATTGCACACTCTATTAGGTGAGGCTGTAGCGAGCGAAGATTATGAGAAAGCTGCAAAAATTCGTGACGAAATTTCGAAAAGATAACCAACCCAAACCCATCAAATGAAACAATTTCTATTAGCCATTGCAGCTATTTTCTTTGGACTAACTTTAAGTACACAAGCACAAGAACTAGAAAAAAAATGGCATCTAGAAAGCATTCAAGACCAAAATGGGAAACAAGTTACTGCCAATAAAAACACGGATGGTTTAGAACTCCACAAAGGCATCTTCCAATTTACGGTCAGCAAAGATTCACTTCAAGCTTCCGGAGATTATCTCCACCAAAATAATTTATTGGTTTTTTATTTCAACAAACCTTTCGATTCGGTAAGAAGGTATCGAATCAACACCCTAACAGATTCTACCCTAGTCATTAATGAAAAGGAAAGCACATATCATTTTTCTAGTGCAAAACCTTCCATTAACGAAGCACTGGCCCTTCAAGCAGAAAATACAATAAAACCTAGTGAAGGCTTTTCCTTTAGCAGTTTATGGAGAGGTGTATTAGGAATGATTTCATTAATATTTATTGCTTTTTTATTCAGTAATAACAAAAAAGCAATCAACTGGAAAACGGTTGGAATTGGTTTAGCCTTTCAATTATTAATTGCCATCGGGGTTTTAAAAATTCCATTTATACAAAGCGGATTTGAGTCGGTTGGACAAGTTTTTATCAGCATTTTGGATTTCACTCGTGCCGGAAGTAAATTCCTATTCGAAGGTTTGGTTGTAGACATGGATACGTTTGGTTTTATATTCGCCTTTCAAGTATTGCCAACCATTATTTTCTTTTCAGCATTAACCTCTGTTTTATTCTATTTGGGCATCATTCAAAAAGTAGTAAAATTAATGGCAATGCTATTAAGTAAACTATTAAAAATATCTGGCGCAGAGAGTTTAAGTGTAGCTGGAAACATCTTTTTAGGTCAAACAGAAGCACCACTTTTAATAAAAGCCTATCTAGAAAAAATGACTAAAAGCGAAATGCTCTTGGTCATGATTGGAGGTATGGCAACCGTTGCTGGAGCCGTTTTAGCGGCCTACATTGGTTTTCTTGGTGGAGACGATCCTGCCTTAAGACTTGTTTATGCCAAACATTTATTAGCTGCATCTGTTATGGCTGCACCTGGCGCCATTGTTATTTCAAAAATACTATATCCTCAAACCGAAGAAATTAATTCGGAAGTCGAGGTGTCTTCAGACAAAATCGGTTCTAATATTTTAGATGCCATTGCCAACGGAACTACGGAAGGCTTAAGATTAGCTGTAAACGTTGGAGCCATGCTATTGGTTTTCGTGGCCTTTATTGCCATGATAAATGGTATTTTGGGCTGGGTTGGAGGTTTTTCTACTATTAATACATGGATGGCCGCAAATACACCATATCCAGCACTTTCTCTTGAAGCTATTTTAGGAACTATTTTTGCGCCTTTAATGTGGTTGATTGGAGTAGCAAGCGAAGATATTATGATGATGGGCCAATTATTGGGTATTAAATTGGTAGCTAGTGAATTTGTTGGATACATCCAGTTAGCCGATTTAAAAAACGTGGCCAATGTGGTACATTTAAACTATAATAAATCCATTATTATGGCTACTTATATGCTTTGTGGTTTTGCAAACTTTGCATCTATAGGAATCCAAATTGGAGGAATTGGCTCTCTAGCTCCTGGACAACGTAAAACCTTATCGGAATTTGGAATGAAAGCCCTAATTGGTGGAACCATTGCTTCATTAATTTCAGCAACTATTGCTGGAATGATCATCGGCTAGCCCAATTCCTGCGCTTGGCTATCGGCAAACAGGTAAGCCAAGATGCAATAAGTTAATAACTTTTAATATATAATTAGGCTTCTACCCTTTTGGTTTGAAGCTTTTTTCTATTTTTATATTTTTCAAAATTTTGTTAAATTTTAAAAAGATTCCCACGTTCGTGGGAGGTGAACATGAAACAATATCTAGACTTAGTTAAACACGTTTTAGAGAACGGAAATGAAAAAGGAGATCGAACAGGAACAGGGACAAAAAGTGTTTTTGGATATCAAATGCGTTTTGATTTAAGTGAAGGCTTTCCTATGGTAACCACCAAGAAATTACATTTAAAATCCATTGTTTACGAATTACTTTGGTTTTTAAAAGGTGATACAAACATCAATTATTTAACTGAAAATGGCGTTCGCATCTGGAATGAATGGGCTGATGAAAATGGCGATTTAGGTCCGGTTTATGGTCATCAATGGAGAAATTGGAACAGTGATGAGATAGATCAAATACAGGACATCGTCGATACTTTAAAAAACAATCCAAATAGCAGACGTATGCTGGTTTCTGCTTGGAACCCCTCGGTTTTACCAGATACTTCAAAAAGTTTTAGCGAAAATGTAGCTAACGGAAAGGCAGCATTACCTCCGTGTCATGCGTTTTTTCAATTTTATGTAGCCGATGGAAAATTATCTTGTCAACTATACCAACGCAGTGCAGATATCTTTTTAGGCGTGCCATTTAATATTGGTTCTTATGCTTTATTTACCATGATGATGGCTCAGGTATGTGGTTATGAAGCTGGTGAATTTATTCACACCTTTGGCGATGCCCATATCTACAACAACCATAAAGAACAATTAGAATTACAGCTATCAAGAGATCCAAAACCACTTCCTAAAATGCTTCTTAATCCTGAAGTAAAAGATATTTTCGATTTTAAATTCGAGGATTTCACTTTGGTAGATTATAATCCGCATCCGCACATTAAAGGAAAAGTTGCTATTTAATTTCAAACCCAATTCATGAAATATTACATACTCTTATTATTTTTCGCTACCAGTCTAATCACTTTTGCGCAAGAAAACACCATAGAATTATCAGATAATGAACTCAATGAAACTACGGAAGAAGTCCCTTTCGATGTTATCGAACGAGTTCCCATTTATAAAGGATGTGATGAAAACATGGGGAACCGAGCTATAAAAGAATGTTTTAATGAGAAAATAAGCAGTTTTATTGCTAAACACTTCAATATACAGGTAGCTGATAAATTAGGTTTACCCGATGCCTCCATGGTAAAAATTTCAGTTTTTTTTAAAATATCAACAAGTGGAGAATTAACAAACATTATTGCCAGATCAGCCTATCCAGAACTAGAGGCTGAAGCCATTCGTGTTGTTAAATTAATACCCAAATTAAAACCTGGAATGATAGATGGTAAACCGGTAAGAGTGCCTTATTATTTGCCGATTAATTTTCAAGTAACTAATCCAAACCCAGCTAAAGACGAGAAATTTCCAGTTTATAGAAGTTGTGATGAAACTTTAAGTTACGAGGCTTTAAAAGAATGTACTACCAATAAAGTGATAGATTATTTAAAAGTAAGTATCAATTACAACTTAGCCGATAAACTTTTTCCTTTAGAAAAAACCACACAATTCATGGTGAACTTCACCATAAATAAAAAAGGAAAAGCAGAAAATATTACGGCTAAAGCGCATAAAAGAGAAATGGCAGCAGAAGTCATAAACGTATTGAAGCGGATGCCAAAATTCAAAGAACCTGGTTACAAAAATGGCCAACCTATAGATACCAATATGCAGATTTTAATGACTATCTACTTCTAAGGATTCATAGAAATACACTAACTTTACATAAACTATTCAGAATATGTTCGGAAAGAAAAAAGAGACCCCACAAATAGATAAGGAGCAATTAGAATTAATTAAAACAGCTCAAAAACGTATCAAGCAAAAACGGAGTTTGTACATTCATTTTGTTTTCTTTTTAATTGGTTCCTTAGCTTTTATAATTGCAAATCTAGTTTTTAATGTTGGAGCAACAGTTAGTCCATTAGGTATTAATTGGTTTGTATATGCTATTCTAGCTTGGTCCATTCTATTTATATATCATGCTTTTAACGTATATTTTACTCATAAATTTTTAGGTGAAGCTTGGGAAAAAGAACAACTTAATAAATTAGTTGCCCTACAAAAAGAACGAATTGCCAAACTTGAGCAACAAGTTGAAAAAGACATGCTTCTTGCACCTGAAAAAAAAAGACTAGTAACGAACTCTAAAAACTCTGAAATTACCATAATAGTGGCAGCCGGAGAAAATGATGAAATTGGAAAAGACAACCAACTGATCTGGCATTTAAGCGACGACCTAAAACGTTTTAAAGAGCTTACTAACGGACACCATATTATTATGGGGAGAAAAACCTTTGAAAGTTTTCCAAAACCTTTACCAAACAGAATTCATGTAGTTATTTCTAGGCAAGCAAATTATCAAGTTCCTACTGGCGTAATTGTAGTTAATAATTTGCAAGATGCTTTTGATGTTGCTAAATCAGACAAGCAACCTTTTGTAATTGGCGGAGGCGAAATCTATACGCAAGCAATGGCTTTTGCCGACAAAATTGAGCTTACAAGAGTCCACGAAAATTTTGATGCAGACACTTTTTTCCCAAAAATAGACCCAACTATTTGGAAAGAAGTCAACAAAACCAATCATCCTAAAGACGAAAAACACCTACACGCATTTTCGTTTTTAACTTATGTAAAACATTAAATTTCATTTCTAAACCAAGCTTAAAGTGAAACTAAAACGAAAAAGGCAATTAGTTACATACCTCAATCTTTTAGACCAACCCATACAATTTAACCCCTTTGTTTTTAGTAGAAAGTTTTTGCTATGGGCATTACTCGGATTATTTGGTGGATTTATAGCAGGACTATATTGGATTATCTTAGAGTTTTTAACCAAACATTTAGCATCTTTTGAAGGCTGGTTGGTAATCCCTACCATGGCCATCTGTGGCCTACTTGCTGGCTTGGTTATTCACTTTATAGGCGATCCAGGAGAAATTCAATTAATTGTAAACAACATCCGGTTTAACAAGGGGAAATTAGATCCTAAAAATAATCCATCCATGCTCTTGTCCTCCTTACTATGTATAGGTTCGGGAGGAAGTCTAGGACCAGAAGCACCTTTAGTACAAATAATTGGATCCTCAGGAACTTGGTTTGGCAAATTATTCCGATTAAAAGGTGAAGATCTTCGTTCTATGAGTATTGCTGGAATGGCATCTGGTTTTACCGCCATG
>Ga0209075_1000902_pt1 | contig 28735 bp, 26 predicted proteins | sample Stecom2011_FD_187523 | JGI IMG/M metagenome (GOLD analysis project Ga0209075, IMG submission 187523) | Agricultural soil microbial communities from Utah to study Nitrogen management - Steer compost 2011 (SPAdes) (version 2) | ecosystem: Environmental > Terrestrial > Soil > Agricultural land...
CCTGGATTTCCAGATTGTCCACCGGGATAAATACCATAGGCTTTTGGAGGTGTGCTCATTTCAACAATCATTCGCCAAGATGGACCATGATTTGTATCTGCTGCATTTACGGTGTTTCTGTCGCCACCAATGGGTAAGTCAAATCTTGAAAAGGCCGGTAATCCTTGTAATAAATGCCCAACATAGGCACCTTTATAAGCTTGCCAATTATAATCTCCATGGGTTTTTTTCCACGCACTAAGCTCTTTAACAGTTTCTTTAAAAGTTATTAAAAATAAATCTTTAGAAGTTTCTTTTTCAGGGGTTGCCAGAATATCCATAAAGTCATCCTCAGGGTGGTTTTTAAGCATGTATATGGTTTGATAAATAAATGGTTTGGTATAGGCCACGTTTTCATCTTCAAATTCGTCCCAAGTTATTGGGTATAGTTTTTTCCACCATAAATCCCAGATACTTGGTGCTATTTTGTCAATATCACTATTATAATCCCAGTCTTTAATTAATTTTAAAACATTTTGCTCTTCCTGGTTTAAGCTAGAAGTATCCATGTGTTCTAGCATATATGGCAATAATTCTGAAGCTTTCAAATTGTAATTATTGTTCTGTAAATCTTTAAAATCTTGGATGCTAAAGGTTTCTTTTGAATTGAAAAAATCGTTAATCACGCGGTTTCTATATGTTTCATAACCATCGTTAAATACATAAAATGGATACGATGAATCTACAGGATGTTGATTGGCAGAACTAATAAATCCTCGTTCTGGATTTTTTGAAAAAGCATTGTGCTTTTTTGGAATAAAGCTTTGCCAGTCGTGATTTGGATTACTTCCATCCATTAAGAATTTACCTTGACCTTGCCATTTATTAGGAAATAAACCTTGAATCCAAATAGCAATATCTCCTGAGGTAGAAGCAAAGGCAAAATTTTGTGCGGGAGCTACCCAATGTTGAAGCGCAGCTAAATAATCATCGTAATTTTTAGAGGAGTTTAGGTCGATTAAAGTTCTTTGATTGTTACCGCCAATGTGTCCAATCCATTTCATGGCATAACCTTCTTTTTGACTATTACCTTTAAAAGTATGATCGTAACTTACAGGACCGTGATGGGTGTAAATTACTGAATCTAAAAAGGTTTCTTTCCCACGAATTTTAATTTCTTCAACTCTTAACCTAGCATCTTTCCAAGTGTTATTGTATTTGTACTGGGTTCTATTCTTATCTTTAAATTCAATTTTATACCAATCTTTTACATCTCTTGTAGCATTAGTTTCGGCCCAAGCAATATCTGTGTTAAAGCCTGAAACTACTCCCATAGCTCCAGGTAGAGTTGCTCCATAAGAGTTGTGTTCTGGGGTAGCCAATTGCATCACAAACCAAATTGAAGGCAAATTAATCCCTAAATGAGGGTCGTTGGCAAGAATGGCATGTCCTGAATAAGATTTCTTTCCAGACACAGCCCAGTTATTACTTCCATTGTTAGGATGAGGTTTGTCCATGGTTTCTGAAATAGTATCCAATGGGATTTCGCTTAGCGGCGTTTCGGTGATGAAGGTATCTATATAACTCCAATCGGTATCTTTTGGAATAATAGGATCGTTTACATCAAAAAAATCGGGATATAACAGATCAAATCTTTCAGCTCCCAATAACCTTAACGCATTCGTGAATTCTAGATCGTTTTCTCGGCTACATAGCATATCCGTCATGTACATGAGTAGATAAGCTGTTTTATCCACCGACCAGAATTCTGGCTTGTAGCCTAGTAATTTATATTCTACTGGATAATCTTTTGGATTTAAAGATTGTATGTAGCTATTGACACCATCACTATAGGCTTTAAGTAATTCTAATATTTCCGGATCATCTGCTTTCATTTTTGCAAGGGCATTTTCTGCTCCAAAGCCCATGCCTTTTCTACGTTGAGCCCTGTCGTAGTCCAGAGCCTTACTACCTATAATCTCCGAAAGCCTCCCGGCTGCTGCAAAGGTTTGGAAATCCATTTGCCAAAGCCGATGTTTGGCTGTAATGTAGCCTTGTGCTTTGTATAAATCCGTGTCGTTTTGTGCAAAAATATGTGGGACTAGATTTTCATCGTAATGCACGGTAACCTTATCTGAAAGTCCTTCTATTTTAATATTTCCAGTGGTAGATTCGGTTTGTTCATTTTGCCAAATTCCTTGGGCTGGATTTAAAAAATCACCAAGGGCAGGTAGCGACCCAAATTTTGTGTTTAAGCCGAAAAAAACGCCAATAAGCACCACTAAGGAAACTAGAAACTTGAAGTATTTCATTTAAGTAAATTTTAATAATAAAGATAGAAATATTTTGGACGCATTTTAGGTTTCAAAGTAAATTACAACCTAAAATTAAAATAAGGATTGTTGCTTATTAGGGCTTTCGTGGTCCAACAACCATTTTTTTCTATGCAAACCTCCGGCGTATCCAGTTAAACTCCCATCGCTACCCATAACACGATGACAAGGAATAACAATCCATAAAGGGTTTTTGCCATTGGCATTAGCTACAGCTCGAATAGCTTTAACATCGTTTAGTTGTTTTGAAAGCTCAAGATAAGAAATGGTTTTGCCATAGGGAATGGTTTTTAATTCATTCCAAACTTGCTTTTGGAAAGTCGTTCCTTCTGGATTTAAATGTAAATCGAAATGTGTGCGCTTACCTTCAAAATACTCCTTTAGTTGCTGTGCGCAATCTTCTAGTTCTGTCGGAAGAATCTCCGTGATTTTCTCCTCTGAATTTAATATGATAATAGATGAAATACCATTTTCATCTCCAGTAATTTTGGTATAACCTAATGGCGTATGTATAATACATTCTTCCATTAATCTTCAGGTTTGAAGTCGTCTATTATTCCAAGTCGTTTTGCTCTAGCTTCCCAGCTGCGTCTAGCTAAAAGTTGTAAGTCTGGAACATCATCGCTTTCATCCATAATCTCTAGCCCTAATAGGGTTTCAATAAGATCTTCCATGGTTACTAGTCCGCTTATAGAGCCGTATTCATCAACGACTAAAGCCATGTGGTTTTTGCTTTCAATTAATTGCTCAAATAAGCGAGGAATTGGCACACTTCTATTAACTATAATAATGTTTCTCTTTATGTCAGACAGTAATTTATCACCATTTCCAAAGGCCATTTCCTTAAACACTTCGTCTTTTAAAACGAGTCCGGTTATATTATCCAGGTTATTCGTGAAAACTGGAATTCTAGAAAATTTTATGTTGGCATTGTTTTTAAAAAAATTCTCAATACTTTGGTTTTCATTCTCAATGGTCATTACGGTTCGTGGCGTCATTACATCCTTTGCTTGAACCTCTTTAAGGGTCAGCATGTTTTTAATGACTTTACTTTCAGATTCTTGGAAAACACCCTCTTCTTCTGCGATGTTCGTCATGGCTTGAAAATCTTCTCTACTTAAAACACTGCCGTGTCCATTGCCGCCAATAAGCTTGGTTGTAAGGCGCAAAAGCCATAAAATACCCGTATATTTTAGAGGAAATATTAAAATATTAAGGACAGTTGCTGTAAAACTTACTAAGGATTTCCAATAGGAAGCTCCAATTGTTTTTGGAATAATTTCTGAAACGATTAATATTAGCAAAGTCATGATGGCCGAAATAACTCCAACTGTATTTATTCCGAAGACTTCTATTTTAAATGGTAATTTTTCAGCTTCAATACCAACCATCATAGCACCTAAAGTATGCGCAATTGTATTTAGGGTAAGAATGGCTATTAGTGATTCATCTACATCAGCTTTAAGTGCTTCTAATTTAAAAGCATAGTCTTTGCCTTCTTGCTTTTTAACATTAATAAATGTTGGCGTTACACTTAGTAAAACGGCTTCCAAGATGGAACATAAAAATGAAAAGAAAATAGAAATTGTTGCCCAAAGGATGAGTGTGGTCATTAATGTGTTTTTTTGATTCAGGCTAATTTACAAAATCCATTTTATAATAAAATCAAAAGACCTCATTGCTTTTAAAGGCATGAGGTCTTCTTGGACTTATGGTTTTTGAAATTTTTATGAATTTAATAATTTCACAACATCCTTCGCAAAGTAGGAGGCAATAATATCTGCGCCAGCACGCTTCATGGCTGTAATTTGTTCCATCATAACTGCGTCATGGTCTAACCATCCTTTTTCAGCTGCTGCTTTCAGCATCGCGTATTCTCCTGAAACTTGATACACAGCAACAGGTACGTCTACTTCGTTTTTAATATCACGAACAATATCTAGGTAGCATAATCCGGGTTTTATCATAACAATATCCGCACCTTCATCAATATCCATTTCGGTTTCACGAAGTGCCTCAAAACGATTGGCATAATCCATTTGATAGGTTTTTTTGTCTTTTGGAATATCCTTTAAATCTACAGGTGCTGAGTCTAGAGCATCACGAAAAGGACCGTAAAAAGCCGAAGCGTATTTAGCCGAGTAGCTCATGATACCGGTGTTTAAAAAACCTTCATCTTCAAAAGCTTCACGAATGCTTAATATCCTACCATCCATCATATCGCTTGGAGCTACAAAGTCGGCTCCCGCACGAGCGTGGGATAAACTCATTTCTGTTAATAAATCGACACTCTCATCGTTTAGAATCACCCCGTTTTCTATAATGCCATCATGTCCGTACATAGAATAAGGGTCCATGGCTACATCTGTCATTACCAGCATGTCAGGGCACGCGTTTTTTACCGTTTTAATGGCTCGTTGCATTAAACCTTTTGGATTTACAGCTTCTTTTCCGACATTGTCTTTTAAATTATCAGGAACTTTTACAAAAAGTAACACCGATTTTAAACCAAGTTTCCAAAGCTCTTTTACTTCTTTTTCTAGCAAGTCTAGGCTATAACGATAATAATTAGGCATGGAAGCAATTTCTTCTTTTACTCCTTTTCCTTCCACTACAAATAGTGGCACTAAAAAATCGTTTGGAGAGATAATAGTTTCACGAACCAAGCTTCTAATAGCTTCGTTTGTTCTTAATCTTCTATTTCTTTTTATTGGATACATATTTTATTGATTTTTGGCATAACCTAAGTAATACCATGTTTCATTTTCTTTAATAAAAGCTGATTTTTCATGAATTACATCAACATGACCGTTTTCATAAAAATAAGCGTTAAACGTTACGGTTCCATCTTTGTCGTTATTTAAACCATGGGTGGTTTCTAATACTTCTAGTTTTATCCACTCAACAGATTTGGCCCAATTTTCAATAGCTTTTTTCTCTGAATTTGGTCTGGTAGAACGATGATGGGTTTGCATTAAATAATCGCCATTAGCTAGAACAAAGGCGCTATATCGAGAGCGCATAAGTTGTTCCGCAGTTTCTGTTTTTCCATTATTTAAATGAAAAACCTCACAACACGCTTTATAGGTTTTATTATTTCCGCAGTAACAATTCATCTTATGCCCAATCTATAGGGTTTTGTAAGACATTGATTAATTTTTCCTCTGGGCTTCCAGCTACTGGATGATGATCGTAAACCCATTGTACATGTGGAGGTAGACTCATTAAAATACTTTCAATCCTCCCGTTTGTTTTAAGTCCGAAAAGAGTTCCTTTATCATGAACTAAATTGAATTCTACATAACGTCCACGTCTGATTTCTTGCCAAGTTCTTTGCGCGTCAGTATATGATAACTCTTTGCGTTTTTCAACAATAGGAACATAAGCTTCAAGGAAACTATTACCAACTTCTGTTACGAAATTGTACCAGTTTTCCATGGACATGTCTTCTGTAGCTTTGCAATAATCGAAAAATAAACCTCCAACTCCGCGACCTTCATTTCTGTGTGAGTTATAGAAATATTCGTCGCAACGTTTTTTATAATTTGGGTAAAATTCAGGATGGTGTTTATCGCAAGCCGTTTTACAGGTTTGATGAAAATGTTGGGCATCTTCTTCAAATAAATAATAAGGGGTTAAATCTTGTCCGCCACCAAACCAACTATCTACAATATCTCCGTTTTGATCGTACATCTCAAAATAACGCCAATTTGCATGAACAGTAGGAACCATTGGGTTTTTAGGGTGTAATACCAAGCTTAAACCACAGGCAAAAAAATCGGCATCTTTTACTCCAAAATGGTTGCGCATGGTTTCAGGAAGTTCTCCATGGACTGCAGAAATATTAACACCACCTTTTTCAAAAACATTCCCATTTTCAATAACACGGGTTCTTCCTCCACCACCTTCCGGGCGTTCCCAAAGGTCTTCTTGAAATTTGGCTTTGCCATCTACAGATTCAAGTTTTGAAGTAATTCTGTTTTGTAAGTCTTGTATGTATTGGTAAAATTTATCTTTCATTTTGGTATGATTAAATAGAGCATAAAGCTTTCTACGACCATTTAGGGTTTTTAATAATGCAATTCATAAAGCTCCATATCTAAATTTACTTCTCCTGAAGTGTGTTCTTGGTTTAGAGTTTTAGTCCAAGTATATCCACAACGTTGGGCTACGTGAATGCTACGCGTATTTGTTTTATGAATAATGATTTGTAAGTTTTTTAATCCTAGTTCTTCATGAGCAAATTTGGTTGCAGCTTTAATGCTTTGAGTAATCCATCCTTTGCCAGAATACGCTGCACCAATGCAGTACGCAAATTCCCCTTGTTTTAACTGATAATTTATGTTTTTTAGAATGATTAACCCAGCTACCTCTTTTGTTTCTTTATCCTTAACGGCAAAAGTGAATTCTGTTTTATTCTTTCTAGCTTTATTTTGCTTTGATATATAGATTTTAGAATCTTTTTCAGACAGATTTTGTTCTAGAGTATTGGGTAAATACTTCTGAAACTTTCTTCCATTAGAAATCATTAATGCACTTAAACTTGAAGCGTCTTTTGGTTTAAGCGCTTCAAGTGTAAATGTTTCTGTTGAAAAAGTCATTTTTTAAACGCGATATTCTTTTACAGCATCAATAAATGCTTTGGCATTATCTAAAGGAATGTTAGGTAGGATTCCATGTCCTAAATTCACGATATATTTATCTTTTCCGAATTCGTTAATCATTTGATGAACCATTTTTTTGATTTCGGCTGGCGGCGAAAATAATCTTGTTGGATCGAAATTCCCTTGTAATGTGATGTTTCCACCAGTTAAATATCGTGCGTTTTTAGCGGAACAAGTCCAATCTATTCCTAAAGCAGAAGCTCCCGATTTAGCCATTGTGTCTAGTGCAAACCAACATCCTTTTCCAAAAGCAATTACTGGAGTTTCATCCTTTAATGCATCGATGATTTGTTGAATATATTGCCAAGAGAATTCTTGATAATCTACAGGAGAAAGCATTCCTCCCCAAGAATCGAAAACTTGAACGGCATTCACACCAGCTTTTACTTTTTCTTTTAAATAAGCAATGGTCGTGTCTGTTATTTTCTGTAATAATTGGTGTGCCGCAACAGGGTTGGTAAAACAAAACTCTTTAGCTTTGTCGAAATTCTTGCTGCCTTGACCTTGTACGCAATAGCATAAAATAGTCCATGGAGAGCCAGCAAAACCAATTAAAGGAACCTCGTCATTAAGAAGTTCTTTTGTAGCTTTTACTGCTTGGTACACGTAATCCAATTCAACTTTCACATCTGGAACTATGACGTTATCAACATCTTTTTGTGTGCGAATAGGATTTGGTAAATAAGGACCAAAATTGGGTTTCATTTGAACCTCAATATTCATAGCTTGAGGAATTACTAGGATATCGCTAAATAAAATGGCGGCATCCATCCCGTATCTACGGATGGGTTGAACTGTAATTTCGCTGGCTAATTCAGGTTTTTGACAACGTGTAAAGAAATCGTACTTTTCTTTTATTGCCATAAATTCCGGTAAATATCGTCCGGCTTGACGCATCATCCAAACAGGTGGGCGTTCAACAGTTTCACCTTTTAATGCTCTTAAAAATAAATCGTTTTTTATGCTCATATTTTCTGACATCCCTTTAATTCAGGAATTTTTTTAATTGTACTTTAATTCTTTTAGTCAATAAAAACAATTGTGTTTGCTATGACCTTTTTATTTTTTCAAGGTGCTTTATTCCTTGGCTGAAATTTTAGTTGTAATGTTCGTTTACTAATTCAATGACACTTTCAACCGTTGGAATTTTTGCTACTCGAACATCTTTAAAATGTTTGCTAGCTTCTAAAGCTGTGGAATCTCCAATACAGAATGCAATGCCGTTGGCGTGGTTTTTCTGCATAAAACTTTGAACAGTTGATGGGCTATAAAACATCACCCCTTCAATATCTTGTTCAACTTCAAAAGAATCGTATTTAGTTTGATAAGCTTCTATTTCGTTTATTTTGATGTTGTTTTTAGTTAAAATACTAGGAATATAGTCTAGTCTTAAATTGCTGCAGAAGTAAGTTACCTCTCTTTCTTTTAAGTTTTTAGCTAAATACTCGGCTAAATCTTTTCCGTAATTTTCGGAATACACGACTTTTCCAATTCGTTTTTCTACCATGCGTTTGGTTCTACGACCAACACAATAAATATTTTCGAATTTCAAATCCTCTTTGGGGCAATTGGTTAAAATAGCATCCACAGTATTTTGACTGGTGATGATCACGTTTTTCATAGGAGCTTTTAAAACTGCCGGAGAAATTCTATTTATACTAATTTTAATGGCATCGTTACTTGTTGCTACAATATCAGTGTTTAAAAGTTGCATTTGCCCTTCGGTTAGTGACTTGGTAGAATAGATATTAGTCTTTTTATTTCCCGATTTAATACCATTCATTATAACTTTTCCTCCTCTACTTATAACGTAGTCTGCACAGTATTGGGCTATGTTTTGGTGGTTGCCTAATTTTTCAGTTCTAGTAACTTCAATTTTCTTCTCACCATTCGGACTCAATAAAACACCTTTAAAGGTAACTTCTTCATCTTTAATATAGGCCAAAGCACCAATTGGTGCTGAGCAACCTCCTTCAAGTATGTTTAAGAATTTACGTTCTATAGTGGTGCAAATTTCGGTTTCTTCGTGGTTTAATTCAGCACAAATAGCTCGAACTTCTTCATCTTCTTCTAATGCAGTTATTACAATAGCACCTTGTGCTGGAGCTGGAATCATCCAGTCCAAATTTTCAATATTTTCAGGTTTAATGTTTAGTCGGCCTAAACCTGCTGCTGCAAAAATAGCTCCATTCCAATCTTCGTTATCCTGAAGTTTTTGTAGCCTTAATTGAACATTTCCTCTTAAACCTACAACCGTGTGAGTAGGGAATCTGTTGAGCCATTGGGCACGTCGGCGTAAACTTCCGGTAGCTACTATGGCGTCTTTTTGTGCTAAAAACTCTTCGTTATTTTTAAATACTAACGTGTCTTTAATATTTCCTCGTTTAAGAACAGCGGCTTGAACAATACCAATTGGTAAAATAGTTGGAACATCTTTAAAAGAATGAACCGCAATGTCAATATCTCCATTTAGCATGGCTATATCTAGGGTTTTAGTAAAAACACCGGTTATTCCTAATTCGTATAGCGGTCTATCTAAAACTAAATCGCCAGTAGATTTTACTGGAACGAGTTCTGTTTTATGACCTAAATGTTCTAATTGTTGTTGTACGGTTTTGGCTTGCCATAGCGCTAACTGGCTATCGCGTGTTCCAATTCTAATTATTTTAGACATGGTTTGTAGTGGCTTCTAATTGAAAAACCTTTTTTATAAGTTCTAGGTTTTCGTCTATGGTACTAGCGTCATCCCTTAAATGATGCGCAAAGTGATTAGTAATTTTCTGTATGATGTTGTTGCTGATTATTTCGGCTTGCTCTTCGTTAAAATCAGGTAGTTTTTTACGTTGAGTATCTAATTCAGCAATCTTGAAATCGTTTAATTTTAGCTTTAATGCTTTAATTGTTGGCGCAAATTTTCTAGTTTCTAACCATCCGTTAAATTCAGTTTCAACTTCCGAAATAATTTGTTTTGCCAAAGGAATTTGCTCCTTGCGTTTTTCTAGAGTTTCGTCAGTTATTTGAGACAAATCATCTAAATGTATCAAGGTTACGTGGTCCAATTCCCTTACGTTGCTATTTACATTTTTCGGAATAGATAAATCTAAAATTAATAAAGGTTTTTTAGATTGAATAAGATGCTTGTCAACCGTTGGGTTTTGAGCTCCAGTGGCTACAATTAAAACATCCGACTGATTTATTTCTTCTTGTAAATTGGCATAATCCTTAACCAAAACATTGAATTTGCCTGCAACTTCTTCTGCTTTAGTTTTTGTTCTGTTTATTAAGGTTATATGCTCGTTTTTTGTGTGTTTTACAAGATTTTCACAGGTGTTTCTTCCAATTTTTCCAGTACCAAAAAGCAAAATATTTTTATGACTTACATCGGCTACATGGTTCATGATGTATTGTACAGAAGCAAAAGAAACGGAGGTGGCACCAGATGAAATGTTGGTTTCTGTTTTAATGCGTTTGCTAGCTTGTATTACGGCATTTATTAAACGCTCTAAGAAGGCATTTAAAAGTTGTTCTTTTTTGGAAACTCTTGCACTAGAACGTAGTTGACTAATAATTTCAAAGTCTCCAAGAATCTGACTATCTAACCCTGATCCTACTTTAAACATATGCGAAACAGCTTCTTTGCCCTTGTATACATAGGCTACATCTTGAAACTCCTCTATGGTTCCTTTAGTGTTTTCGCAAAGTAATTTAATAAGTTGATATGGATGTTCTGCAAATCCGTATAATTCGGTTCTGTTACAAGTAGATGTTACAATTAAACTCTCTAATCCGGTTTCCTTAGCTTGTTTTAATAAATTAATTTTAGCTTGATCGTCCAAACTAAAATGACCTCTAATTTCAGCGTCTGCCTTTTTATAGCTTAAGCCAATGGCGTAAAAATAGGTAGATTTTGATGTGTTCATGTATTCCATACCTGATAGGGAAATTTTCGGAACAAATGTATATCTATGTTTAGACAAAAAGTAACGCTAAAAGAACTTTAAGTGTCGTTACGGGTTTTTTAACTTTAATTTTATATAAAACCTGATAAATGTCATATTTTTGCACTCGTATCAATGCTTTTAGACTATTTAGTTTAGAACCAATCTAAATAAATAAAGATGAGTACAAGTTTTAATAATGATAAAAATATCGCTCGAGGTTCTTTTGAAGAACTAGAAATTGAAAAGGATTTCTTTGTATTAACCTATCGTAACGAAAGCGGTGTTTTAGAAAGTCTTGAACGTGAGATAGATAGTAGTTTTATTCAATTTCACTATTGCGTGAAGGGTTCAAGTAAGTTTGTTTTCAACGAAGGAAGATATGCCTTAGATATTCAAGATGAAAACTCCTTATTGCTATATAATCCACAACGCGACCTGCCTATTCATTTAGTAGCACAGCCAAATTCTTGGTTGGTTTCTGTGCTGATATCCATTAAGAAATTTCACAGCTTATTTTCACAAGAAGCCGATTATATAACCTTTTTAAGCGAGGATAATAAGGATAAAAAATATTATAAGGATGGAAAGATTACTCCGTCTATGGCCATTGTGTTAAACCAACTTATTAATTTTAACTTAAATGCTTCTATTAAAAGCTTATACTATAAAGGAAAAGCGTACGAGTTATTAAGTTTATATTTTAATAGGAATGAAGATGCCAATATTGAGCAATGTCCATTTTTGGTTGATGAAACGAATGTGATTAAAATTAGAAAAGCTAAAGATATTATTATAGCAAGAATGGCTGAGCCCCCTACATTACAAGAATTGGCAGATGAAATTCAACTAAGTTTAAAAAAATTGAAAGAAGGATTTAAAGAGATTTATGGAGATTCTGTGTTTAGTTTCTTGTTTGATTATAAAATGGAAGTGTCAAGAAAATTGTTAGAATCTGGAAATCACAATGTTAATGAGGTGGGTTTAAAAGTAGGTTATAGTACTTCTAGCCATTTTATTTCGGCTTTTAAAAAGAAATATGGAACCACCCCAAAAAAATATTTAATGTCGGTATCTTCGCAGACTTAATATATGATGTTTTTAAAAAATGGAAATTCCATTTTTCTGTCCCTTAACCGCTAAGCAAAAGAAAAAGTATGAAAGGCGTATTATTTGTAAATCTAGGATCACCAGAAAGTCCAACGGCTAAAGATTTAAAACCATATTTAGATGAGTTTTTAATGGACGAGCGTGTTATAGATGTTCCTTATTGGGCTAGAGTTCTTATAGTTAGAGGAATTATTCTGAATACAAGACCAAAGGCATCGGCCGAAGCTTATAAAAAGATTTGGTGGGAAGAAGGTTCTCCTCTCATTGTTATTTCTGAAAGATTACAAGAAAAAGTGCAACAAAAGGTAGAAAACTACCCAATTGCCTTAGCCATGCGTTATGGTAGTATGACCATTAAGAAAGGCTTGCAAGAGCTAGTTGACAAAGGTGTGGATGAGGTTTTGTTGGTTCCTTTGTATCCTCAATTTGCTATGGCAACCACGGAAACTATTTTAGTGCTTGCCGAAAAACTTCGAAAAGAACATTTCCCAAATTTAAAAATTACAGATTTCCCACCTTTCTATAAAGATCCTGACTACATTGAAGTTTTGAGCGATAGTATTTCAAAGAACTTGGAAGGAAAATCAATCGAACATTTATTGTTTTCATACCACGGAGTCCCAGAGCGACATATTTATAAGAGGGATGTAACTAAATCTCATTGTAAAATAGATAAAAGTTGCTGTGTTACTCCATCAAGTGCACACGAGTATTGCTACAGACATCAATGTTTAGAAGTGACTAGATTAGTAGCTGAAAAACTAGATTTAAAACCAGGAACCTATTCTACTAGTTTTCAATCACGTTTAGGCTTCGACCCATGGTTAAAGCCACCTACAGATAGAACTATTGAGCGTTTAGGAAAGGAAGGGATTAAAAATATGGCTGTTGTTACCCCTGCTTTTGTTAGTGACTGTTTAGAAACCCTAGAAGAAATAGCTATGGAGGGACAGGAAATTTTCCACGAAATAGGTGGAAAGGAATTTACTACCGTTCCTTGTTTAAATGTCGATGAACCTTGGGTAAATCTTTTAGCAAAATGGATTAAAAACTGGGCAGAACCTAGTATTGCATAATTTAGTTTAATGGCAAAAATATCTTCAAACGATTTAGGGACCCAACCCATAGGAAAACTGTTAATTAGACAGGCTGTTCCGGCATCTATAGGAATTTTGGTCATGTCGCTTAATATTCTTGTGGACACCATTTTTGTAGGGAACTGGATTGGGCCTACAGCTATTGCTGCTATTAATGTCGTTTTACCTGTTTCTTTTTTTATTGCTGCCTTGGGGATGGCTATTGGAATTGGAGGTTCTTCTATTATTTCACGAGCGCTTGGAGGGGCTAAAACAGAAAAGGCCTTTAAAACTTTTGGGAATCAGATAACTCTAACCTTGCTGTTTACCATTACCATGGTTGGTTTAGGTTTGTATTATGTAGATTCTATTATTCCGGCATTTGGAGGTAAAGGAGCACTTTTTGAACCGGCTAAAATCTATTATGTTATTGTGCTTTATGGCGTACCCTTTCTAGGGCTTTGCATGATGGGTAACACCGTTATTAGAGCAGAAGGGAAGCCTAAATTTGCTATGTACGCCATGATGATTCCATCCGTTGGGAATTTAATCCTGGACTACGTATTTATCAATTTGTTGGATCATGGAATGGCCGGAGCAGCGTGGGCAACAACCATTTCTTATTTACTGTGTTTTGGTTTCGTGTTGTGGTTTTTTGTCTCTAAAAATTCAGAGTTAAAAATTAAAATTTCAGATCTTTTTCTTCATAAAAAAGTGGTTGCAGAAATAGCTTCTTTAGGTGCTGTTACGCTTGCAAGACAGGCCATTGTTAGTATTACCTACTTGTTTATGAATAATATTCTTTTCGACTTGGGGGGAGAAACTTCTGTTACAGCCTATGCAATTGTAGGAAGAATGCTCATGTTTGCCTTATTTCCGGTTTTTGGAATTACTCAAGGATTCTTGCCAATTGCAGGTTATAATTACGGGGCATCGCAATTTTCAAGAGTTAGAGAGGTTATAAACACAGCCTTAAAATACGCAGTTATTTTAGCCAGTATTATATTTGTATTACTCATGGTGTTCCCTGAGAATATTACTAGATTATTTACTCAAGATCCAGAGGTGTTAAAAGAAACTCCAAGTGCCATGAGATGGGTTTTTGCAGCAACACCAATTATTGCGTTTCAACTTATTGGAGCAGCTTATTTTCAAGCGATAGGAAAAGCTGTTCCTGCACTTTTCTTAACTTTAACTAGACAAGGGTTCTTTTTTATCCCTTTAATTTTAATTTTACCTTATTTTTACGGTGAATTAGGTGTGTGGATGTCTTTTCCAATTTCGGATTTATTGTCCACCTTGGTAACAGCATATTACTTGAACAAAGAAGTGAAATCCACCCTAATCGTTACAATGGAAGAAAATCAATAAGCACTTTTAAACTGTGGAATATTACAATTACATAAAGTCACTTCACTTAATTTTTGTCATCACTTGGTTTGCTGGTTTGTTCTATATTCCAAGACTTTTTGTTTATCAAATAGAAGCTTATCACAAGCCTTCCCCAGAAAAAGAAATACTTGGAAAACAACTCAAACTAATGGCAAAAAGGTTATGGAATATTATTACTTGGCCTTCAGCTATATTAGCTAGTATTTTTGCTGTTTGGTTATTGATTTTGCAACCAATTTGGCTACAACAACCTTGGATGCACGTTAAACTAACCTTTGTATTGCTATTGTATATCTATCATTATAAAACGCACATTTATTATAAGCAGTTGCAACAGGATGTGGTTAAAAAGTCATCTAATTTTATGAGGCTTTGGAATGAGGGAGCCACGTTTATCCTTTTTGCAGTGGTGTTTTTGGTAATTCTTAAAAATGCAATTCATTGGGTTTTCGGTGTTGTAGGAATTTTTGTTTTAGGCATTTTATTGATGTTAGGATTTAAAATCTACAAAAATATTCGCGCTAAGAATCCAGATGCCTAACGGTTTAATCCCGGACACCTATTCTCTAATATTTTAGACTCATCATACTTAAGTCTAGATTAAATTTAGGCGCTGTTAAAGTCTAATTGGTTTGATTATTGTTATATTTAACACAGCTCAATTTTAACCATGTATTTAGGAAGATTTTCATTACGAATTCGCATATTCATAGCCATGATTCTATTGGTTTTGTTGGCATCTATTTTAATTGCTTCCGTAGCAATTTATCAATACAACGAAGAAGCTAGAGATTACCACAACGAACGACTAGAACGTAAAGAAGAAAATATTAAGGAAAGTATTAATTACGCCATAAGAAAAACCACTTATCCGGTTTCAACCGAAACGATGTCCTTGATTTTTAAGAATGAGATCTACGAAATTGCAGCCATCCACAAACTACAAATTAATTTATACGATTTGGACGGAGGTCTAATTAAATCCTCCAAAGCTACTTTTGAAACAGACTCTCTAACACAATGTTTAAATGCTGAGGTTTTAAATATTTTAGCCAATACCATAGAGCATAGACATGTAAGTAAAAACATTGAAAATAATGAGGTGTTTTTATCTTCTTATTCCTACATAACAGATCATCAGTTTAAGCCTTTGGCTATTTTAAACATTCCATATTTAGAGAATGATGATTTTTTAAATAAGGAATTGAATGAGTTTTTATTGCGCTTAGGTTATGCTTATATGCTTATGTTGATTGTAGCCATAACCTTGGCATATTTTCTTTCCAAATACATAACAAAAACTCTTAAAACCATTAGCGATAAGATTAATGAAACCAGACTTGAAAAGCATAACAAAAAGATAGAAATTGGAGCAACCAGCCAAGAAATAGCTACCTTGGTTAGAGCGTATAACAGCATGATAGACGAACTTGAAGAAAGTGCTGTTAAATTAGCAAAAAGTGAAAGGGAACAAGCTTGGAGGGAAATGGCAAAACAAGTGGCGCATGAGATAAAAAACCCCCTAACCCCTATGCGTTTAACGGTTCAGAGTTTTCAGCGTAAGTTCGATCCAAATGATGAAAATATCTATCAAAAAGTAGATGAATATTCTAAAACACTTATCCAGCAAATTGACACCATGAGCTCGATAGCTTCAGCATTTTCTAATTTTGCCAAAATGCCAGCTCAACAAAATGAAACCTTAAATTTGGTAGAAATTACGAGGTTGGCTTTAGATATTTTTAGTGAAGATTACATCGAGTTTATTTCGGAGAGCGACAGAATTACTGCTCGGTTTGATAAGGCGCAACTCATTCGTGTAATTAACAACCTAGTTAAAAATGGGATTCAGGCTATTCCCGATGATCGAGAGGATAAAAAAATTATAGTTAGGGTTTATGAAGATCCGGATTCTATAAATATTACTATTTCCGATAATGGTATAGGAATTTCAGAAGTAAACTCTCAAAAGGTTTTCGAACCTAAATTTACTACTAAGTCAAGCGGAATGGGACTTGGACTTGCTATGGTGAAAAACATAGTTGAAACTTATAATGGAAGTATTACTTTTACATCGGAAAAAGATGTGGGCACTACTTTTAAAGTAACTTTCCCTAAAGGATAATATCAAGTAATTAACATAAAAAAATATACCATGAGTTTTGAAAATATTTTAGTCGATTTCCAAGATGGAATTTCAACCCTTACTATTAACAGACTAAGTAAATTGAATGCGTTAAACAAAGCAACTATTCAAGAATTGCACGATGCTTTATCTGCAGCAGACAAAGATGCTAATACTAAAGTAATTATTATTACTGGTAGTGGTGAAAAAGCATTTGTTGCTGGAGCAGATATAAGCGAGTTTGCCCATTTCGACGTTTCTAATGGAGGAAAATTGGCAGCTAAAGGTCAAGAGTTATTATTCGATTTTGTTGAAAATTTATCGACGCCGGTTATTGCTGCTGTTAATGGTTTTGCACTTGGTGGGGGATTAGAATTGGCTATGGCTTGTCATTTTAGATTGGCTAGCGATAATGCCAAAATGGGACTTCCGGAAACCTCTCTAGGAGTTATTCCAGGGTATGGTGGAACGCAACGTTTACCACAATTGGTTGGAAAAGGTCGTGCTATGGAAATGGTTATGACAGCAGGAATGATTGACGCAAATCAAGCTTTAGCTTATGGTTTAGTGAATCATGTTACATCTCAAGAGGAATTATTACCACTTGCAGAAAAAATAGCTACTAAGATTATGAGAAATTCATCTGTGGCTATTAAAGGTGCAATTAAAGCTGTTAACGCCAATTTTAAAGATGGTGTAAATGGATATGAAGTAGAAATTGAAGAATTTGGAAACTGTTTCGGTACCGAAGATTTTACTGAAGGTACTACGGCTTTCTTAGAAAAGCGTAAAGCAGATTTCCCTGGAAAATAACCTCTGTTTTAAAATACTTAAAAAACAAAAAAAGCGATCTCAAATTTTGAGATCGCTTTTTTTGTTTGAATATATAGATAAAATTATTTTTCTATAATAGTTAACTCATCAATGATAGATTGTGCATTAGAATACTTGTCTATCAACCATAGTACGTATCTAATATCTACGCTAATGGTACGTTGTAAGTTCGAATCAAAAATAACATCACCAGCCATAGCTTCAATATTACCATCGAAAGCTAAGCCAATTAATTCACCTTTTCCATTAATTACAGGAGAACCAGAGTTTCCACCAGTAATGTCGTTATCGGATAGGAAGTTAACAGGAAGTTCGCCTTTTTCGTTAGCATAACGTCCGTAATCTTTCTTAGCGTAGATGTCTAACATGTCTTGAGGTAAATCGAACTCCGGGTCATTAGCCTTGTACTTAGCTACCATTCCTTTTAAGGTTGTGTAGTTGTTTTCTGCAGCATCGTTTGGTTTGTCTTTATTTTCAGGAAGAGCTCTTACTTTTCCATATGATAAACGCAAAGTAGAGTTTGCATCCGGATACTGAATACTACTTAATCCAGACTCACGTAATCCTTCAACCAATAATCTAAATGATTTTTGGTAATCGTTTTCTGGTTGAACCAAATGCTCTGGTTTTTCACGGTATTTTGTAAGTAAAGTAGACGATAACTTGTAAAGTTCATCATTTTCGATTAGAGCTTTATCTGGAGACTTTAAGAAAGCTTCTACTTTTTCTTTTGAAGAAAATATACTCGATTCGAAAAGAGAGTTTACGTATGCTGTAAAATCGTTATTGTTTTTACTTCCAACTTCAGTAATTAATTCTGGTAGCGGATAATTAGATTTTGAAGCATATAAACCTAGTTGTTTAGCCAATACTTCTTTCTCTAAAGGTAGGTAAATGTCTTTGTAAGAGTTCTCTGCGAAACCTTGTAATCTTGGAAGTATTTCTTCGCGTTTAGCTTCGTTAGCATCTGCGTATTGCTCGAATGCGCTACCTAATCTGTATGGTAAAGCAGCAAAAGTACTAGAACGTAACATGCCAACTAAGTAGTTATCGTGTTTTGCTTTCTCGTTGGTAAGTGTGTAGTATTTGTTGATATCAGAAATAACTTGACCGTATTTAGCTTTGTTAGCCTTTTTATTGGCCCATTTGTTAAATTTCTTTTCAATTTTAGCTTTTGTTTTAACGGTATTATGTTCAGTTAAAGCATCAATCATACCACCTCTATTTTTCCAATAGTTAGCGATACTAGCATAAGATGAAGCGTACATTAAATTTACAGCTTCGTCTTTATTCATGTATTTTTTCATTACATCCATGCTTAATTTAGAGCCTTCAACCCATGCAGGATATGCATATTTTACGTTTTGCTCTACACCTTGAGCTGGCATCCAACGATTGGTTCTTCCAGGATATCCTAAAATCATAGCAAAATCGTCTTCTTTAACACCATCAATACTTACAGGTAGATGGTATTTAGCTTTCATTGGTACGTTTGTAGTCGCGTAATCAGCTGCATTTCCTTCTGCATCTGTATAAACTCTAAATAATGAGAAATCGCCTGTGTGTCTTGGCCACTCCCAGTTATCTGTGTCTCCACCATATTTCCCAACACTTTCAGGAGGAGTTCCTACTAAACGAACATCTTTATAATCTTCATATACAAAATAGTAAAACTCGTTTCCTTGGTAGAAAGAACGTACTGAAACAGTGTATTTTCCACCTTCGTTGTTTTCTTGTTCTATTTTTGCAACTTCTTTGTTAATAGCGGCTTCACGTTCTTTTTCACTCATGCTATCATTTACTTGAGATAAGATACGTTTTGAAACATCGTCCATTCTTACAAAAAAGCGAACGTATAAGCTTTCTGGTTTTAATTCTTCAGCTAAAGAACCAGCCCAATATCCATTTTTTAAATGGTTTTGTTCTGCTGTAGAAAGTTCTGCAATAGCAGAGTACCCACAGTGGTGGTTAGTAAGCACTAAACCATTATCTGAAATAATACTTGCAGTACAGCCTCCATTAAATTGTACTATGGCATCTTTTAAGCTTTGGTTGTTGATGCTGTAAATTTCTTCGGGAGTTAATTGAAGTCCCATTTTTTGCATATCGCGATAATTCAAACGCTCTATATGCATTAAAAACCACATACCTTCATTTGCCAATAATGGCGACAAAAATGTCATTGAAAGAATGGTTAACGATAAAATAAATTTTTTCATATTCTCAAGTTTAGTGATAAAGCCCAAAAATATTGAAAATATCTATGGTTTGCCTGGTTGATGGGTGTTAAAATGGTGTTATAATTTCTAAGCAATAACCTCTTGAACTTAAAAGTTAGTAGTGACTAATAGTTTCAATAAGGAAGATTCGTTTATTTTAAACCTTCCCATTCGGCATAAAATTGATCCAGATATTGAACCATGAACTCATGTCGCTTTTCGGCAATTTGTTTGCCTGTTTTAGTGTTCATCCGATCTTTTAACAAGAGCAGTTTTTCGTAGAAATGATTCAGGGTAGGAGCTGTTGAGGTTTTATACTCCTCTTTGCTCATTTGAAGCTGGGGCTTAATTTCTGGATTGTAAAGTGCTCTGTTTTTAAAGCCTCCGTAATTAAAGGTTCTAGCTATACCAATAGCGCCAAGAGCATCTAATCTATCTGCGTCTTGAATGACATCTAGTTCGGGCGATTTAAACTTTTGAGCCTCGTTACCTCCTTTAAACGAGATGTTTTCAATTATTAGAATTACATGATGGATAACGGTTTCATCAACTTGAATGCTTTCTAAAAATTCTCGTGCTATTCTAGGACCAACGGTTTCGTCTCCTTCAGTGAATTTACTATCTGCAATATCATGTAGTAAGGACCCAAGGGAAACAACAAATTCATCTACTTCTTCATTTTTAGAAATGAGCTTGGCATTATTAAATACCCTTAGAATGTGAAACCAATCGTGTCCACCCTCAGCATTTTTAAGTGTTTCTTTTACAAAAAACTGAGTTTTTTCAATCTGTTTTTCCTGTGTCATTTAGAATTTATCTGATAGGTTCAACCCATTTAAACTGATAGGAGTTTTCTGGAATTTTCATACGTTCAGATAATCGTGATAAACGAGCAGGAAGTTTCATTAGGTAATCGCGTGCTCTTTCAGCATCATCAGATAGGTTGGTAATTTTATCAATTTCCCAACGCTTAATAAGCTTTTCTAAAATAGCCACATAATCGTTAGATGTATATACGCCAATACGCTGTGCTGTGTTGGAAAATTCTTCGAAAGCCGATCCGATTTTACCACCAGATTCTCTTAAAAAATGGGCAGGCATAGTAATTTTTAATTTCATCATGTGTTGAAAGGCCATCATCATTTGGTTTGGATCTACAGCAAAAATTCGTTCTACAAATTCGCAGTATGCATGATGGTGTCTCATTTCATCTCCAGAAATAATCTTACACATTTTGCTTAATTGTTTATTTCCCTTCTCTTTAGCAAGTTTTGCTACACGATTGTGAGAAATATAAGTGGCTAGCTCTTGAAAACTAGTATATAGAAAGTTTTTATAAGGATCTTGATCTGTGCCTATATCAAATCCATCAGCAATTAGATGATGTGTGGTTTTTTCAATTTCTTTCATATTAACACGTCCCGAAAGGTAGAGGTATTTGTTTAATACATCACCGTGACGGTTTTCTTCAGCAGTCCAATGCCTTACCCATTTTCCCCATGAGTTTCTTCCCACTTGATCGACACCTTCTACGTCCATTAACCAAGATTCATAAGTTGGTAAAGCTTCTTCAGTAATCATGTCTCCAACTAAAACTACCCAGAAATCGTAGGGAAGTTCCTTGGAAAGCTCTCTAATTTCTTTAACCTCTTCCAAAAAGTTTTCACCTTCAGAATTTGGAAGGAAATCTGTTGGTTGCCAAATGCTATCGGCAGGAATTAAATATTTTTCAATTAATGAATCTACATCTTTTTCTAAATGGTTCATTACTTCCAATCTTATATTTTTCAATGACATAATGTAGAGTTTTAAGGTTTAATACTTGAGCTGATTGTAGTTTCAATTTGCTTAATTAGCTCTAGTTTATCCTCAAAGTTAGATAATTTTAGAGGTTCGTGAACGGTTAATTGTATATGATTTCCAATCCCCATTGGAAAATTACCATATTTTAACATTTTCCAGGAATTATTGATGCTTATAGGAACAATAGTGGCCGATGGAATTTTTTTAAATAGCATTTCCAAACCTTTTATTTGAAAAGGTTTTGGTTGTCCATTTTTACTTCGTGTGCCTTCAGGGAAAATAACAGCAGCACGCTTGGTGGTTTCTATATATTCGCCAAATTTCATGATAGCAGGTAAGGCTTGTCTTGGGTTTTTTCTATCTATTAAAACGGAGCCGCCATGACGCAGGTTGTAAGAGACACTTGGAATCCCTTTTTCTAACTCTTTTTTACTGATAAATTTAGGGTGGTGTTTTCGCATGTACCATATAATGGGTGAAATATCGTACATACTTTGATGATTTGCTACAATAATAAGTGGTTGATCGGTTGCAATTTTATGAGGATTATGAAAGCTGTATCGAGTTCCTAAAATATTGGTGCAACGCATAATAAAAAACTGGAGGATATCCACACTTTTTTTATGGGCTTGGTATCCAAATACATTAAAACAAAACCATTGAATGGGATGAAATATAACTAAAGTCAGTAAAAATATTACTGCGTAAATAGATGTTAAAATATAGGCTAATAATTTCTGCATGGTACAAAATTAAGAAAATTTAAAGGCTTATAAGCATTAATATATGGGAATGCACTTATTGTTTTCACATTCTAAACCGCTTGGAGGCATGACCATCATACAGTCTGAAATAGCACCACATTCTTGGTTGTATTTGGCTTCCAGAATATTGAAGTTAGAAACTAGGTTTTCAAACTCTAAAGTATCTATTGAAGTAGTGTAAACTAAATATTCCCACGGACCACCACAAGGCTTGTTTCCGAAGGCAATAAAACGACATTCATAAGTTTCATTACAGATGGATGCTTCGGCAAAACTCCTAATTCGTGCTCTTTTTTCATTTAAAAGTGCTTGCTTTTCGGTACAGGTATTTTGTTTGTCGTCAGCATTCGAACAGTTTGAAATACTTAAAAATACAAGTTGCGAGACTATTAAGCTGGTTATAAACGATAGTTTCATAGGGTGTTATTTTAATAAAATCTTGAGTAAAAGTATAAAAAAAACCACGACATGGCCGTGGTTTTATATCTCTTATATTTATAGAGAAATTACTTTGAAAATATTAACAATGCGTATTGAAAGCATCCACTAAATTTTCAGCAATTACTTCTGCTGGACGACCTTCAATATGATGACGCTCTAACATGTGAACCAATTCACCATCCTTAAATAAAGCAATACATGGTGAGCTTGGAGGAAACGGAATCATGTGCTCTCTAGCCTTATCAACAGCTTCTTTGTCTACACCTGCAAAAACAGTAACTAAATGATCAGGGTGTTTTTCATTTTGGATACTCATACGAGCTCCTGGACGAGCGTTGGCTGCAGCACAACCACAAACGGAGTTAACTACAACTAAAGTGGTCCCTGTTTTTGCTAAAGCATTTTCAACAGCTTCGGCAGTATGTAATTCTTCAAACCCAACTTTTGTTAAATCTTCGCGCATTGGTTTTACTAATTCTGCTGGATACATATCTTTTAATTTTAAGATTATTATTTTAAACCGTAAAGATACGGAAAAAGTATTCAGATGAATGTGGTTGTTAGCACACTTTTAACGTCACTCTAAATTTAAACAGAACATTAACTTTATGGTCTTTAAGGGATATTTCTTCTGAAAAAACAACTAACAATAGTATATTTACCCAAAATTTAAAATCGAGTAATTTGTATTTTGTGAAGCTGTTTTAGAATTTATTGTTTTTTCTGAAACCTGCGAATCAAATCAAGATTTGAATCAGTAAAAATAAAAAGGAATACATGAATTTTTCAAAATGGATTGGTGCGGCAATAGGATGGTCTTTAGGAGGACCAATTGGCGCTATTTTAGGTATGGTTTTAGGAAGCGTTGTGGATGGCTTTTCCAAAGGAACTATAAAAGTAGATACGCAACAAACTTACCAAAGAACCAATCAAACCCAACCTGGCGATTTTGAAGTTAGCCTGTTAATTCTAGCGTCTATAGTAATAAAGGCGGATGGAAAACAGGATCAGCGAGAATTGGATTTTGTACGCCAACAATTTGTTGGTATGTATGGAAAGGACCGAGCAAATCATGCCTTTAAATTGTTTAAAGAACTTAATAAACAAGAGATTCCGATTCGTCAGGTTTGCTTACAAATTCGTCAAATGATGGATCATCCATCACGTTTACAACTCCTTCATTTTTTATTTGGTATAGCGAAAGCCGATGGGGTGGTAGTTGAACAAGAAGTTAAGACCATTGAAACCATTGCAAATTATTTAGGAATCAGCCATCAAGATTTTGAAAGTATTAAAGCAATGTTTTATAGTAGTAGCGATAATTCTTATAAAATTCTTGAAATAACTAAAGATGCTACCGTTGCTGAAATTAAAGCAGCTTATAGAAAGATGGCAAAAAAGTACCATCCAGATAAAGTTATTCATTTAGGTGAAGAACATCAAAAAGGGGCTGAGGAAAAATTTCGTCAGGTTCAAGAAGCTTACGAGCACTTACAGAAAGAACGAGGATTCTAGTAAAAGCATGTTGCTATGGAATATTTTTTGATATGAATCTAAACAAAATCAATTCCTTATGAAACAGATGCTTTTCTTTGGTTTAATCATGCTTCAAACGGCTGTCTTTTCGCAAACAAAAGTTATTAATGGAACCTATCAATTCAATTTTGAGGGTTCTAATGGAAGTTTTAGCGAAACAATAATATTAAATCCAGATGGGAGCTTCAACATTCACACCATGAGAAAGCTGGATGGCACAAACCCTCCTGAATCAAATGCTTACGGAAAAGGAAAGTGGGAGATGAATAAAAAAAATATTCACTTTATAGCTCATAAAAGCGATTTCGATTCAAAATTCACATTAAATTTGAATAATACGCAAGCACGGTTTAATTCAAAATCACCTCGTGATAAATCCAATCGTGACATTCCTACCTCTATAAAGATTATTAAGTCTGATATATCTTGGCTAGTTGGGAGAGAGTTAAAGAAGCAATGAGTTATTTTGAATTCTTAGAAAGAATAGATTAATAAAGGGTGATGTTTTACCCTCTAAACAAGAAGAAGTCATCTTTCATATCTTCTATTTGTGCATCTTCATTAGTAATAATATAATTGATGGCCTTGGATGTAAACTCGTCCCCCTTTTGGGTTAAGGATACCACCTTATCATCAATTATTATCATATTATTTTTTAATGCGAGTTCTAATACGGTTTTGGCTCTTACCCGTTGCCAATTAATATGTTCTTGTAAATGATTTACATGGCGCTCTCGTACTTCAGAATGATTTTTTAAATGAAGTAAAAAAGTCAATAAAGAAACTTCTGTTCGTTGTTGCTTTTCGCGATACATGACAGCAATAAGGCCTTTGCTAGGAGCAAATAAATAAACACATAAAAACAACAGTCCTAACATGGTGGTTATCGAACCAGCAATTGAAGCGTCTAACCAATGGGCTAACCAATAACCTGAAATAGCACCAAACACACCAAATGTAATGGCTAACCCAAGCATGTACTTTAAGTCTGTGGTAAGTAAATAAGCACTAGCGGCGGGAGCAATCATTAAGGCTACAACAAGGATGGCTCCTACAGCATCGAAGGCGCCAACAGTGGTTACGGAAGCTACTGTCATTAACCCGTAGTGGATTATAGTTGGCGAAAACCCTAATGATGCAGCTAAACCAACATCGAAGGTGCTTATTTTTAATTCTTTAAAAAAGGCTAACAATAAACCTATAGTAATGGATAAAATAATTCCAATAATCCATAAGGATTTTGGTCCAAAATCTACATCTCCTATAAAAATTCTATCAAAGGGCGCAAAAGCCAATTCGCCTAACAGAACAGCGTCGACATCTAAATGGATATCGTTGGCGTTTTTTGAAATTAATATCACCCCAATACTAAAAAGTGCTGGAAATACCAATCCAATAGCTGTGTCTTCTTTTACTAACCCTGTTTTTTGAATGCGCTCTACCAAAATAACTGTTATTACCCCGGTTAATGTGGCAAGTAAAATTAATAATGGAGAGTTGAGGTCTTGGGTAATAAAAAAACCAATCACGAGCCCAGGTAATATAGAATGGCTAATAGCATCGCTAATCATAGCCATTTTTCTTAATACCAAAAAGGTTCCAGGAATAGCACAGGCTATAGCTACCAAGCTAGCAATTATCTGTATTTCTAATTGTGCGTTACTCATCTTTTATAGCTTGTTGGTTATATAAATTAGCAGCCGTTTCAAACCCTTTTTCGGTTAAACTCCACATGGTTCCATCTAAAGTAACATAGTTTTTATCAACTAATTTTTGAAGGGTTTTGCGTGTATAACCTTGAAAATTATTTAAGATTTTAATGGTATGTGGATGCGAAATATTATCATGAGTTTCGGCAATATGATACATGAAGGCTAAGGTTTTTTGTAACTGTAAATCACGTCTGTTAGCAATAAATCTAATTTGACGAAATAGCAAACCTCGACTTGGCGAAAATATAAATGAAAAAACCACAAACACAGAAGCTACAATTACAATTACGGGACCTGTAGGTAAGTTGTTTTGGCTGGCACTGATGGCTGTTCCAAATACTCCTGAAAATGCACCAATAATAGCTGCCAAAAGCACCATTTTTGATAAGCTGTTTGTCCATTGTCTTGCAGCCGCAGCAGGGGCTAAAAGCATAGCGCTCATTAAAACGACTCCAACTGTTTGTAAGCCTAAAACGATAGCTAGAACAATAAAACTTGTAATTAGGACATCTATAAAATTGGTGTTAAAACCAAGGGTTTTTGTATAATCTGAATCAAAAAGAAAGAGTTTGAATTCTTTCCAAAAAAGCAGTAAAACTAGTAAGCATAGTCCGGTAATAATAGCCATAAGCCACACATCGCTTTCCACTAAAGTTGCAGCTTGCCCAAACAAATACTTGTCTAAGCCGGCTTGGTTTGCGTTGGGTTGTTTTTGAATGAAGGTTAGTAACAGCATTCCAAATCCAAAAAATAAAGAAAGAATTAAACCTAAGGCGGTATCAGATTTTAAATGGGTTTTTTTTATAATCCCTCTAATCCAAAAGGTTCCTATTAGGCCACTTACCAAAGCTCCAATAAGTAAGGTGTTGGTATCCTTAGCTCCGGTAATTAAAAAGGTTATTGCAATTCCGGGTAGTGCGGCATGAGAAATAGCGTCTCCTAGCAAACTCTGTTTTCGTAGTACAGCAAAACTTCCAAGCATACCCGTTACAGCCCCAAGAATGGCTGTGCCTAAGGTAATAGTACGCAGGGTATAGTCGCTGAAAACTAAAGAAAAATACTCTTGGATGTCCATTATTTTTGAATACTTACTTTATAATTAATGCCGTAGGTTTTTGTTAAGTTGTCATCATTAAAAATATCCCTAACTGGTCCTGTGGCAATTTTTTTCACATTTAAAAAGGTTACCCAATCGAAATATTCAGGAACAGTCTGTAAGTCGTGATGTACTACAATTACCGTTTTTCCTGCTTTTCGTAGTTCTTTAAGAATATTTATGATGGCAATTTCTGTAGTGACGTCTACACCTTGAAAAGGCTCATCCATAAAATAAATTGATGCATCTTGAACTAAGGCGCGAGCTAAGAATATCCGTTGTTGTTGACCTCCTGAAAGCTGACTGATTTGTCTGGATTGAAAGGCTAACATCCCTACTTTTTCTAAAGCTTCTAATGCGGCTTTTTTCTCTTTTAATTTAGGACGTTTAATCCATCCTAAGCTACCATAAGTTCCCATTAATACGACGTCTAGCGCTGTAGTAGGGAAGTCCCAATCAACACTTCCTTTCTGTGGAACATAAGCAACTAACTTACGTTGCTTGTCGTAAGGTTTTCCGTAGATGCTAACGCTTCCAGCTATGGGTTTTAATATCCCTAAAATTGCTTTTATTAAAGTGGATTTTCCTGCTCCATTTGGGCCAACAATTGCCATAAGGATACCTTCTGGAATTTCTAAATCAATATCCCAAAGTACTGGCTTGTAGTTGTAAGCAACAGTTAAATCATCTACTTGTACCGCCATTTTACCTGTAAAAGCCGGAGTCTCTTTATTTGTTTTTATTTCGTTCACCTATGGTATTTTTAGTTTATATAGATGCTGAAGAATTAAGTGTAAGTCACTTCTTCGTCCTAACGGACACTTTTTAAGGTTTACTTTAAAGCAGTTACTATGGTGTTTACGTTGTATTCAAACATACCAATGTAAGTGCCTTCGGCGGTTCCTGCGTTTCCAAGTGCGTCTGAATACAGTGTGCCACCAATAGCTACTTGATGCCCGGTAGACACTACTGCAGCTTGTAAAGCTTCAATAGTTCGTTTAGGAACGGAGCTTTCAATAAAAATAGCTTTAATTTTTTTATCAATAATAAATACTGCTAGTTTTTGAACATCTTGAACCCCAGCCTCAGTTGCGGTAGATAGCCCTTGCAAGCCAACGACTTCAAAATTAAAAGCTTTTCCAAAGTAACTAAAAGCATCGTGAGCTGTTACTAAAATACGTTTATCTTCCGGAAGAGCTGCTATAGTTGTATACAATTCTTCTTTTAAAACTTTAAGTTTTTCTATATAGGTTAAGGCATTAGCTTCATAGAATTCGTTGTTTTTTGGGTCAACTTTGGATAGTTGCTTCGCTACATACTGGGTGATTTCTATCCAATAATCTATATCAAACCAGATATGTGGATCGTAATTGCCAGCAAAATTGTTTGAAGAAATTAGCGTGTTCTGATTTAAGGCATCGGAAATGGCAATAGCTTTAATATTTTGACGTCCCATTTTTTCAAATACTTCAACTAATTTTCCTTCTAAATGTAAGCCGCCATAAAATATGAGGTCGGCGTTTGCTAGTTTGGAAACATCACCTTCACTGGCTTTATAAAGATGGGGGTCTACACCACTTCCCATTAATCCTTGAAGGTTGATTTTTTCTCCCCCAATGTTTTTTACTAAATCCGTAATCATCGTGGTGGTGGTTACTATGTTTAGTTTGCCATTGGTCTCCTGGGTGTTTTTACAACTAAATAAAACACCAA
>Ga0209075_1000903_pt1 | contig 28732 bp, 25 predicted proteins | sample Stecom2011_FD_187523 | JGI IMG/M metagenome (GOLD analysis project Ga0209075, IMG submission 187523) | Agricultural soil microbial communities from Utah to study Nitrogen management - Steer compost 2011 (SPAdes) (version 2) | ecosystem: Environmental > Terrestrial > Soil > Agricultural land...
GTTAGATTTGAGAAAATCTCTATGGTCTTCTCTTCTAACTTTTGTTCTAAAGCTTTAATTTTGTCGGTCATATCTAATTCTGCATCTTGCCCAATCTCTTGTGCTTTTGCAATTTGTTCCTCCAATGCTTTAATCGGTTCTTCGAAATCTAAGTATGTTGACATTTTTTTATATTCTTTTTGAGGAGCGAAAGTTACGAAAAATTGTTTGCTATTTCTACATTTGTAACTATGATATCATTTCCAACTTGTAAAATTAACTTAGGACTGAATATTTTATCTAGAAGAGTAGATGGGTATCACGAGATTAGCTCGTTGATGTATCCTGTTCCTGTAAAGGATATTTTAGAAATTGTTCCTGCAGAAAGTTTTGAGTTTACCATTTCTGGACTTGAAGTACCAGGTCGAAAAGAAGACAATCTAATTTACAAAGCCTATGAGTTGATGAAGGAAGCTTTCAATATTCCTCCAGTTAAAATTTATTTGTATAAAAACATTCCTATGGGAGGTGGATTAGGTGGAGGCTCTTCAAATGCTGCTTTCACTTTAAAAGTTTTAAATGATCTATTTAATTTAAACCTAAGTTCTTTAGCATTAAAAGAAATGGCTGCTAAACTAGGGTCCGATTGTCCTTTTTTTATTGATGAATTTCCTCAATTAGCAAAAGGAAGAGGTGAAATCTTAACTCCGCATCCTATTCGTTTAAAAGGAAAGTTCCTATTATTGGTAAATAACGGCACACATATTAATACAGGTGAAGCTTATGGACGAATTCAACCCAAAACACCTACACTTTTACTCGAAAACATTTTGTCATCACCAATAGAGTTGTGGAAAGAGGATTTAATTAACGATTTTGAAAAGCCAACCTTTGAGGCGTATCCGCAACTGTCAGTTATTAAAAACGAAGTTTATAAACTAGGAGCAATCTATTCAGCTATGACTGGGTCAGGTTCAACAATTTATGGGATTTTCAATTCAGTTCCAAAGTTTGAGGGAATGTTTGATTTCCCAAATGGTTTTGTACACTGTGTTGAGCTATAATTATCGATGATTAACAATCCTTTTTGCTGCAATAATTTGTTCTTTATTTTTAAGGACTATAATGTATATTCCTTGCTGAAATTCACTTAAATCTAAATGCGCAGAGCCTAAGAATCTATTAATATTCTTTAACTCTTGCCCTATAGTATTGTAAACTGCTATACTAAGTTCTTCTGTATTTTGTGCAGAAATTGTAAAATGTCCTGTTTTACTAGGGTTAGGAAACACATTTAAGCTTTGGTTGATTTTCTCTATCTCCTTGATTTCAACAATTGGCGTGCTAAACTCATCAGCAATATATGACCAAATTCCACCAAGATCAGTCCCAACAAACATTTCGTAACGATTGTCATTGCGCAAAGCATCGATAAATGGTACGGAATAACCTCCTGTATTAATATTCGCATAATTGCTTGATATTAAGTTGAAAGTATCTCCATCTTCAATGTTTCCCTCTATCTCGTTGTAGTAATAGATACTCCCTTTAAGGTTTCCAACGAATAAATGTACGGTATCTTGATGGCGAATAAAATAAGGAGTAGAATAGTTATCCGGGAGATATGCTTCCGACATATTGATTTGACCTAAATCATTTGTTACCCATTTAAAAGATGGATTTGTTGGAGAACCTATGTTTTCATAATAGGTAATTCCGGCTGCTTTTTTTCCAATAACTAAATCTAATAAACCATCGTTGTTTAAATCAAAAAGCTGTGGTGCAGCAAATCTATTTACATTAATTGTGGTGCCTAGGTGGTCCTTTAATTCAATTTCGTCTAAAATAAAGTCTTCTATTCCATCTCCTGTTTTTGTGTATAAATGAAGAAGACCATCCTCTGTACCAAGAATCATTTCATTTCTACCATTTCCATTAATATCTCCAAATGTTGGATGCATTTTTAGTCCATAACCTTTGCTGGAAAGAGAAAGCCAATCATCTTCAATAAAAGTGAACACAGGCTTTTCATTGGTTCCTGTATTCTGAAAATACTGTATTTTGGAAATTTTATCAGCTGGCTCTAAATGTCTGTAGTATGAACCGACTAATAAATCCTTAAGTCCATCATTATTTAAGTCAACTAAAACCGGTATGGCTCCTTTTCCATTTTCTATCATTTGGTCTTGAAGAAAATTCTTTTTTACAAATGAAAAATTGGGAAGAGAAGTCGTTCCAATGTTTTTATAATACCATATACTTTCTCTATTTTCAGAGCCGCTACTAGCATTTGTAGTAACGATTAAATCTTTTACACCATCGTGGTCAACATCCAAATAGAAAGATGCGGGAAATGTGGGGATATTTACTGGAGTTGTATTACTCGGGAAATTATCGTCTTTTGATGTCATTACAGAGTTTTGATTTGGTGCTGTACCACCATTAAAAAGTGCAGTAATGTTGTGATGTGAGACATCTCCTAATATCAAATCCATTACATTGTCATCGTTTAGGTCGAGAACTAATAAACACGAACCAGTATGTCTAGCATTTCTTTGTGGATCAGGTAAACTACTATTACCACATGGACCTATATTAGAATCAAGTTGAATGTTGTTATCAGTATCACTTTCTATAAACTTTCCCCAACATTCATTATAAAGTTCGAATTCTAAAGAGTCTGGAACACCATATTTCTCCATTGAAAGGTTTTTATGATATTCTACACGTTGTCCACCAAGATGAAAGGTTAAAACATCAATATCGCCATCTCCGTCTACATCAATATATCCTGGAATATCTATAGTGCTTACAAATAAATTAGACTTATTTCCACTTGAATATTTAGACTCTAGTCTTTCTGATGCAATCTCCCAAAGTAAACCGTCCGTTGAATTTCCAACATTTTTATAAACTTTCACACCAGCTACAGCAACTGTAAATAAATCTTTCTTTCCATCACCATTATAGTCTACCATTGCTGCTCGGTAACGAACATCTTCTGGGAATAAATGTCTTGCATTGTGCATGTATTCATACCTTTTTATTCCATTCTCCTCAACTGTTTTAAAAATCCGAATCTGATTACTGCTTCGGTCAAAAATAAAAAGGTCGTCTAAACCATCAAAATCGACATCAATGGTAGAAAACTGTGCATGATTTAATCCGCCAGCCCAAGGAAATTGAAGCGTATCTCCTCCTTTCTTTACGATAATAGAATCATTGTAGACAAAACCAAATTGTGCATTTGCGTGCTGGGTAAATGTTAAAAAGAAAAAACATAATAGTATTAATTCTATACGGGCTGTTATCATTTTATAAAGTTGTTTGCAACAGTTTATGAAGTGAATATAAAGTATTTACTTCTATACTCCAAGCGCTTATGCGTCTTAACGCATATCAAAAACGATATCTCCATCAACTATGGTTAGCCAAGAGTAATTTGGAAGAAATAGAGAACTGCTCTTTAAGGCTTGATCAAATATTACAATATTTGCTTGTTTTCCTTTTTCTAAAGAACCAACCTGACCTTCTTCAAAGCAACCGTAGGCGGCCCAAAGAGTCATGGCTTTCAATGTTATTTCTAGAGTAACCGCTTCATTTTTTAAAAATCCTTTTAAAGGTTCATTTTGTGTGTTTTTTCTTTGTACAGCAGCGTGTATAGTGCCAAAAGGATCGTAATTCTCAATTGGGAAGTCAGTCCCAAACAGTATCATTCCAGATTCTTTTTGTAGACTATTATATGCATAAGAACCATTTTCTAAACGTTCTTTTCCAATATGTTGTTCGGCCCATCGTTGATCTGTTGTTGCATGAGTAGGTTGAACAGAAGGAAGGGCACCTGAGGAACTGAATAATTTAAAATCATTTGGATGTATAATTTGAGCGTGCTCAATTCTCCAACGATGATCAGAAGTTTTTTTCATGAGGGTATCAATTATCTTAAGGACTGTACGGTTAGCAGAATCTCCAATACAATGAGTATTGACTTGATAATTAATGTTTTTCGCCATACTGAAAATATTTTGTATTTCTTCAGGTGTCTTCAAAAGCATTCCATAAGTGTCTACATCGTCTGAGTAGGGTTCAAGCATACACGCTCCATGAGAACCTAAAGCTCCATCTGCAATTACTTTAAAACTACGAATCGATAAGCGATTATTTCGGTAATGACCGTTTAGTTTTGCGAAATCAGTATTTTCTTGAGTTGGAAAAAGCATTGCGTAAATATTTATGTCTAAAGCATTTTTATCTGCCAATTCTATAAAAAGATCTCTCTCAGATGCAGTTAATCCAGCTTCATGAACATGTGTAATTCCTGATGCTAGTAAGTCTTTTTGGATTTCTAATATTGCTTTTTTTAAATCTTCTTTCTTAGGTTTTGGAAGCTTATCATTTACCAAGTCTAGCGCGTGGTCTAATAAAACTCCTGTCAACTTTCCTTCAGATTTTAATATGTCACCACCTTTTATTTTTGTTGAGTCATTAATTCCAATATAATCTAACATAGCTTGATTGACTAGCATAGCATGACCATCAATTCTTGTAAGTGCTACAGGTGTATTAGGAAATGATTCATTTAGTAAATTGTTATTTGGCATTTTTTCTTCCCCCCATATACTTTGATCCCAACCTCGCCCGATAAGTATAGTTTGCTTGGTTTTAGATTGATGTTTTTCGAGTGTTGAAATCATTTCAAAGTAAGAACGCGTTTTTCTTAAGTCAGCATTTAGTTTTTGTTTTGCTAAACTCATAATGTGACCATGTGCATCATGGAATCCTGGTACAACATCCTTTTTTTGTGCATTGATAATTGTAGGTGCTGTATATTTATTTAGAATTTGTCTTTCAGGACCTACTTCAACAATTTCCCCGTCTTTAATAGCTATTGCTTCTGCCATTTCTAATTTATCATTTAGAACATGGATTCTAGCGTTATGGATAATTAAATCAACACTTTTTCCTTTATAGCATGCATTCAGAATGAGCAAAAGAGGAATCAATAAAAAATATTTCATATTAATAAGAGGTTTGAATTGTAAAATTAGAAGAATTCTATTCAAGAAGCAATTAAATAAATTCATATCTATATTTTGACAATTATTGTTATACTTACTAAAAAAATAAGAATTATTTTGATTATGAATATACGTCAAAAAGAATTGATAATTGGAGGGATACATGTTGTTGCTAATCAGTATTTTTTTGAGCTAAATGAAAGAGATGTTGAACAAAAGTCGAATACGAAAAGAGGAGCTTTGTATGAGAGTTTTTCTTCTAAAAAAGATTTTATTGACGCATGTTTAAATTTTATCTTAAATGAATTATTACAGAGTAATAATCAATATTTAGCAATTAACTCCGATGGCAAAGAAGTCAAAGAAACAAGTAGAGGACTTTGGTTTAATTCGATTGCTTGGTGGTTAGGCAATCCAGACAAGCTTGTGTTTTACAAGAAATACCTTAACTCAAAATATTACATAGATAATAAAGCTTTGAATACAGAATGTAGGATGTCTTATTTTTTAGTTGGACAAAAAGCAATTGATTCAGGTATATTTAAACCTTTACCAATTGAGTTTTTACATGAATTGATGATTGCTCAAATGTTAAATACTTTGAATTATTTAAAAAAACATCCCAAGCTTTCAGCAGATACTAATTTCTTAGACTTATCTTTCGAAACCTTATGGGATTCTTTAAGTGTTCAATAAAACAGCTTTAGTGAAGTATTTACATTTTATAATTGGGATTATTCTTTTCTTTGGTTCGAGATTTCTTGAAATTTCTGCTTTTGATACTTCTGCATTAGGATTGGCATTATGGATGGTGTATTGGTGGATTACTCAGCCTGTTCCTTTGTATATAACCGCTTTGCTTCCAATTGTTGTAGGTGTTTCTTTTAATTTAATTCCTTCGGATGTTCTAGCGCAATCCTATGGTAATCAAATGATATTTTTATTTTTGGGTGGTTTTATTTTGGCTTTAGGAATAGAAAAGTGGAACTTGCATGAACAAATAGCATTGACAATCATCCGTATGTTTGGACGTACACCTAAACGTATCCTAGGTGGCTTTATGTTTTCAACTGCGATTCTGAGTATGTGGATCAGCAATACGGCAACTGCGCTTATGATGCTTCCAATTGCAATGTCTGTCATTCAAACTATCCCGAGGTTTAGAGAGAAAAGATTATTTTCGGTGGGTTTACTTCTGAGTATAGCTTTTTCTGCTAATATTGGAGGAACAGCAACGCTTATTGGTACACCTCCAAATATTCAAATGGCAGGGATTTTAGAACAAGAATTTAATTTATCTATAAGTTTTTTTGAATGGTTTCTAATAGGAACACCTTTCATGTTAATTATGCTGGTGCTAACATATTTTACCTTAAAGTATTATTTCATTAAAAACGCCAGTTTTGTAATTGAGGAAATCGCACCTAGAAAGTTAGATGCTAATCAAAAACGAGTGTTATATCTTTTTCTTGTTGTCGTTGCCTTATGGATGAGTAGAACTTTTCTTAATGACTTCATGCCAATTGTCATTAATGATACTGTAATCGCTTTATCTGGAGCAATTCTTTTGTTTATTTTTCCTTCAACGGAGAAAAGACCTTTATTAATTTGGGAAGACTTGATTCAACTGCCTTGGGGAATTTTATTTCTTTTTGGAGGAGGAATGGCTCTTGCAGCTATACTTGCAGAAGCTAATATCGTTACGTTTTTAGTGGAAATCATGAAGCCTCTGGCGAGTTTCCCAATCATCATCTTGTTATTGGTGCTCTTTACTGTTGCTGTTTTTGCTACTGAGCTTATGTCAAACTTGGCTTTGGTTAGTTTAATTATACCATTAATTGGAAAATTTGCAATTGAACTTGATTTACCACTTTTGGGTATTTCAGCCGGAATTGCGTTGAGTGCAAGTTGTGCTTTTATGCTGCCAGTTGCTACACCTCCTAATGCGATAATCTACTCTTCTAATCTGATACGAATCAAAGAGATGGTGCGTTATGGATTTGTACTTAATCTATTGGCTATTTCAGTTGTGACGTTAGTTATTTTCTTTATCTTCTTTTTATAGAAAATGATTAGATTTTAATAACATTTTGTCTTGAAAATGAAAACGTTTTTTTGAAGACAATTTCAATTATAGGTCACCTATATAGTAGTCGAAATGAAACGATTTGTTTATTTAAGTTAAAAACTTGTGCTTTTAGAAGTGTAAAATGATATATCTTGGAAAGAATTTGTAAAATACCATACCTTTAACTAAAATGAACTAAAGGTATGTAATGATATTTCTATCTTTGCTTACAATTAAAAGTGTAATGAATAGTACTAGATATTTTGTTTTTTTAGGCCTGAGCCTCCTTGTGCTAATGCTAAGTGCTTGTAAAATCAATAAAGGATTTGAAGCATTAGAGGAATTTAATTATTTTGAAGCTAAAAAACAATTTGAAAAATCTCTTAAAAAGCAGAAATCAGCTGCCGCTTATGGATTAAGTGTTATTTACTTTAGAAATGATAATCCGTTTTATGATTTAGATTCCGCATATCATTATGGCTTATTGGCTGTAGAAACATTCGCAGATGCTAAACCTAAACTACAGGCTAAATGGTCAGAAGATTTAGATTTTACTTTAACAAAAGCAAAGCAACAACGTAAATTAATCAGTGATTTAGGATTTCAAAAAGCTAATCAACAAAATTCAGTGGAAGGGTATCAATATTTTATTGCTAATTTCCCTTGGTCTGCTAAATTAGAAACAGCTGAAAAGAAAAGAGATTCATTGGCTTTCCTTAATGCTAAAAATATAAATACTAGTGCTTCATTGCTTGATTTTATTCAAAAGTATGCTGAGAGCGACTGGATTCAAGAAGCAGAATCATTACTCTATAGAGCTCAATTTGATGAAACCATCGTTTTGAATAAGACAGAAAGCTATATGGAGTTTATTCGAAAGTTTCCAGAAAATCCTTTAGTGAGAGATGCACATTTTCAGGTGTTTACAATTGAGACAAAAGAAAATTCAATTCAGGCTTATCAAAAGTTCATCAAAAGATTTCCAAATAATCCATTTGTAGCTGATGCGTGGACAAATCTATACCGTTTATCCGTAGCAGATTATAAGAAGGAAAATATTGAAAAGTTCGCAAAAGATTATCCTGATTTTCCTTATCCAAAACTGATAGAACAAGATTTGCAACTGGTAGGGCAAACATTATTTCAGTTTATCAAAGATGGTAGGTATGGATTTATGAATGAAAATGGAAATGTAATGATAGCTCCTTCTTTTGAATATGCTGGTCAGTTTAAAAATGGATTGGCAGTGGTTATTCAAGATCAGCGTTATGGATATATCAATAAAAATGGAGAGTTAATGATTCAATTTCAATATGAAGAGGCTTTTGATTTTGATCAAGGTAGAGCAATTGTTGTGATTGATGATAAATATGGTTTAATTGATGTTTCAGGAAGTTATATTATTGAGCCTCATTACGAAGATATTGGCTCTTTTTCAGAAGGATTGACTTATGTTCAGGACGAAATGGGCTATAAGTATTATACTTTAGAGGGCTCTATTGCTTTCTCAACTGTTTTTGAAGAGGCTTTCTCATTCAATAATGGATTGGCACAAGTGAAAACTGAAGATAGGAAAGGCTTTATTGCTACTGACGGTTCTTTCGTTAGTTCTGTATCTATAGGGGATTTAAGACATTTTCATGATTCTATTTTTGTTCATGAGTTTAGAGATAGCATGAATTTAATGTATTCTAATGGAAAGTATTTGTTCGAGCAAAGCTTCGATAAAATAGGAGTTTTAACAAATAATAGGGCGATTGTAGAGAAGGATGGAGTCTATGGTTATGTTAATGAAAAAGGAGAAATAGTGATTCCATTAAAGTACATTCCTTTCTCAAATTATATGCAGTTTGGGCAGTTTGAAAATAAGCATGCAGTTTTTAAAAAAGGACAAAAATATGCTATGATGGATAGTCTTGGGAAGTCTGTATTACCAGCTCTTTTTGATGGAATAGGTGTTTATGGAGAGCTTATTCCAATTACAAAAGGAAAGGGATGGGGGTTCTCAAGTAAAGATGTTCGTCTTAAAATAGATTATCAATTTGATTACGCTTATGAATTTATTGATGGAACTGCTATTGTTGAAAAAAATAACATGTTTGGACTTATAAATCTTAATTCAGACGAGATTTTACCATTTGAATATGAATCCATTAATAGATTGGTAAATGGAGTGTTGTTAGTTCGAATAGATGAAGCTTTTGGATTGGTTTCTGATAAAGGAGAAATCTTGGTGAATACTGAATATGATAGAATTAATGAAATAAAGAAAAACTTATATCAATTAATTAAAGGACAAACTATCTCATATTATGATATATCTAAAAATCGTTTAATCTCGTTAAAAGAATAGTATGGATAAAATACTTGATTTTATTGAACGTCATAAATATGGAATACTGGTAACTCTACTGGTACATGTTGGGATATTCGTATACTTTCAAGTGGCTACATACCGAGAAGTTGTTTTATTTGAACCTTGGGATTTTCAAAGTATGCACAAAGACGCGCCTGATGATATTGAAATTTCGCCTGATCAAATAGAAACACCACAAGAACAAGATTTACTGAGTCCGCAAGAAGATGTTACCTCATTTGTGAAAAATGTGAATGACAGCCGTGAAAGAAGTCAAAGCAATGATATTAATTACACTTCTTATTCAAAAAGTGGAAATCCTGAGCAGATTGAAAAAGAATACGAGCAGCAATTGAAAAATGAAATTCAAAGAAAGCGCCAAGATAAAGAAAGTAAAAATAGAATATCAGATGCTGATTTAGAAAAAGAAAAATCGAAAACGAATAATACTAAGTCTTCTCAAGGTAGCGAAGCAAGTAGTAAAGCAGTAGGTGGAGCGACGATGGTATCTTATTCTTTAAAAGAAAGACATCCGCTTAATCACAATGATTGGTATGTTAGAAATCCAGGTTATACCTGTGGTAATGTTAACGGAATTGTTAATATTGCGATAATTGTTGATGAAGGTGGAGTAGTTATTGCTGCAAATGTAATTGAAAATGAAAGTCAGAATGCCACTCCGTGTATGAAACAACGTGCAAAAGAATATGCTTTAATGTCACGATTTAATTACTCATCCAATGCTCCTAAAAAACAGGAAGGAATAATAACATATCGTTTTGTATACAGAGAGTAATAATTTATTTATATGAATAAAATTTTAAATAACGTTAAAGAAATTATCAAAGAAGGTCCTTTAGGTATCTACTTAATGGCTTTCTTAATACCTCTTAATGCTAAGTGGTTGGGGTTTGGCGTGTTGATTATTATTTTGGAGCAAATTATAAGAAGAACTCCTATTAAAAAAGAAAATATTAAAGCTCAATTAACATTTAAAAACCCTGGGGTTTGGTTGTTTCTTTTTTACTTCATGCATGTGGTGGGTCTAATTCATACAGAGAATATGGCTTTTGCAAATATGGATTTAGGAATGAAATCTACACTTGCTATATTTCCTGTCTTCTTTATACTTTATCAACCTACTGTTAGGTGGCGCGTTTTTGTTAGGTGGTTTATTTTTGGTGCTTTTGTTTCCATTGCAGTAAACCTATCTTTGTCTTTAGAAGCATATTTTGATACTAAGAATATTAGGTTTTTATCAGGAGCAGACTTTTCTCAAATGATGCACCGTGGTTATTGGGCCGTTTATTTATTGATAGCCTATTTTTTTATGCTTTTAACTGTAATCAAAACGCAATCAAAATTCAAACTGTTCATTAACTTGTTTGGTGCTCTTTTGGTAGCTCTTTTTATTGTTCTATCAGAATCTAGATTAGGATACCTTGTACTTGCTTTACTTTCTATTTGGGGACTAATAAGATTTATTCAAATCATTAAAAACAAATGGATTATTCCAATCATAGTTGGTTTGTTTGCTACTTGTTTCTTATTGGTTTATAATTTTATGCCAAGTGCAGTTAATAGAGTAACAAGTACAGTTGAAACAATGCTTGAACCAAAAGAAAACCTTGATAAAGTGAAGCCTAAAGCTACTGCGGCAAGAATGTTTCTATGGGAAACATCTGTTGAATTAATTAAGGAAAACTTTTGGTTTGGTGTTGGGACAGGAGATATCAAAGATGTTTTTATACAAAGAAACTTAGATAAGGGGTATATTGGGCTTGCTGAGAAAAACCTCAATCCACACAATCAATTTTTTAATTCACACCTAGCCTTGGGAGTTTTTGGGAGTTTGTTCCTATTACTAGCTGTTGTAACAAATTTTATAAGATTAAGACCTGACCCATTGCGTTCTTGGCGTATAGGAATTGTATTTATTTTGTTTATGGCATTACTTCCAGAATCTATGTTAGAAGTTCAAGCTGGAATTATACCTTATGCATTCTTACTTACTTTCTTAACTGCTTTTAAGCCTAAGCAGGAGAGTAAGGATTATCATGCTTCCCAATATTAAATAAAGCATCTCCTTTGTTCACTAAAGGCATTTCATTGACATTGAAAATCATGCCATTGATAGGCGATTTTACTGAACGTTCAAATTTTCCGTATGGATCTGAAATTGTTGCTAAGACAGTACCTTTATCTACATACTGTCCGTTTTTTATTTTCAGATTGAGGACACCAGAGTTACTTGCTCTTATCCATTTTGATTTCTTTATTGTATAGCTTGGATGAAGAGGAGGTTGGGTGTCAAAATATCGAATTCCTAAATGTTGCATTACACGTAAAGTTCCATTAATTGCTTGTTCAACCACAAAGTTGTCAATTCGGTTGGCTTTTCCGCCTTCAAAAAGAATATATCTTTTGCCTTCTTTTGTAACTGCACTTCGAATTGATTTAGCTAAAACAGATGAATCGATTGTGAATGGAGCACCAAACACATTGCAGAGTTCTCTGGAAGCTTTATCACTAAAACTACAGCGCGTTTGTGGATAATTATTCCGTTGAGACGAGCCTGTATGAAAATCTATAATTACATCTGTCAAAGGAGCGATTTCCTTCATAAAGATGTAGGCAAATTGACTTGCCAACGAACCGTTCTTTGTTCCTGGAAACATTCTGTTTAAATCTCTTCCATCCGGAAATTCACGAGATAAATTTAGAAACCCAAAAATGTTAAAAACAGGAATGCAAATGACAGTTCCATGGTTAGGCCTATGCCATCCCTTTTTTATAATTCTTCGAACTGTTTCAATTCCATTAATCTCATCTCCATGAAGCCCAGCTAATAATAGTAATGTTGGACCTGCTTTTGCAGCATGACTTACAATTACTGGAATTTGAATAGGAGTATTAGTATGAAGCTTTGCAACTTCTAATGTTAAACTCACTGTTTTACCTGGTGCGATGGTGTGACCAAGCATTTCAAAGGGTTTTCGCGTTTTCATTTTTTTACATTTCTCTCAATGTACTTTATTATCTCATCAGCTATATCTAATCGTGTTGCGTGCTCAATCCCTTCTAATCCCGGAGATGAGTTTACTTCTAAAACCAAGGGTCCACGACTTGATTGAAGCATGTCTACCCCTGCAATTCCTAATTTTAAAGCTTTTGCTGAGCGAATAGCTGCTTGCTCTTCTGCTTCTGAAAGTTCTATTATTTGAGAAGAACCACCACGGTGAAGATTTGATCTAAATTCTCCCTTTTTCCCTTGACGTTTCATAGCTCCAACTACTTTTCCATCTACAACAAACGCACGAATATCTGCTCCAGCAGACTCTTCAATAAATTCTTGTACAATTACCCTTGCTTTCAAGCCATTAAAAGCTTCTAAAACTGAAGTTGCTGCTTTCTTAGTATCTGCTAAGACAACACCTAAACCTTGTGTTCCTTCCAATAGTTTGATTACAATTGGAACTCCTCCAGCAGATTCTATAATGCTTTCAACGTTTTTTGAGTAATTAGTAAATACAGTTTTTGGCAAACCAATTCCTGATTTTGTCAGGAGTTGAAGTGATCGCAATTTATCACGTGAATCAGCTAATCCAAGCGACTTAACAGCAGTAAAAGCTCCCATCATTTCAAACTGACGGACAACAGCTGTTCCATAAAAAGTAACCGAAGCCCCAATACGAGGAATAATAGCATCGAATCCTTCTAAGTAATGATCTACATAGTAAAGCCTTGGAAGCTCTTCTTCAATTAAAATATTACATTTTAAATGATCAATTACCTCTACTTGATGACCGTGCTTTAAACATGATTCAACTAGCCTTCGGGTTGAATATAAATTCGCATTACGGCTTAAAATTCCAATTTTCATTAAGTTATACTTGTTTTATATTTATATGATTCGTTTGATAAAGTAGTATCAATTAAAAAACGAGATGATAATAATTTACGGCCCAAAAGTACAGGATATCTCATTAAATCCCGTTTAGAAAGTGTAAATTCTGTAGAATGTTTTTTACCAAACAAAACGATATCTCCATCTATGACGTATCGCTTCTGCATTTCACCACTAGAACTGCGTACTTTCTTTCTTTTAAATCGTTTAAAAAAGATTGATTCGCCTGTATATCCCTTTTCGTCTTGATCTAAAAAAATAACACGTAATCCTTTCTCAGTTTCTTCAATCTCTGAACAGTGAATCGTAGATGTGTAAGCACCAGAGTCGATTTTTACATTGACTTCTTTTAAGTTAAAGTGTGGAAAATCAGCAATATCGTCTTTTCCAATTATGGGTTTATTATTGTTTTTTAAAGCCATTTTTTACGTTTAAAATAAAATATCATTAGCAAAGTTAATACAGCCATTCCAATCAGAGTGATAAGATAACCATATTTATATTCTAATTCAGGCATATTCGCGAAATTCATCCCATAGACACCAACAATAAAAGTTAAAGGAATAAAAATAGTGGATACAATTGTCAAAACTCTCATCACATTGTTCATTCGGTTAGATAGACTGCTCATATATAAATCTAACAAACCATTCACTGATTCTTTTAAAACTGTTACTGATTCAATTACTTGAATTGTATGGTCGTATAAATCACGAATGAAGTACTTTGTTTCTTTGTGAATATATTTGACTTCTGATTTTTCAAACTGACTGATTGCTTCGCGAAGTGGAAAGACAGATCGACGCATATAGGATGCTTCTTGTCTTAGTTCATTGAGTTTAGGTAATAATTTTTCTGAAGGATGGGTTAGAACTTCAACTTCAAATTCTTCTACGGTATTTGCAAAGTGTTCTACAGCTATAAAATAATGATCAACAATAGAGTCTAGTAAAGCATAAGCAAGATAATCTGAATGACGACTGCGTATTTGACCTTTGCCTTTCAACAATCGATTTCGAACATGACTAAAAACATCTCCTTTTTTCTCTTGAAAGGTTATCAAGAAGTTTTCTCCAAAAACGATGGTAATTTGTTCATCTTTTATAATATCATCTTCAGTCTGAAACATTTTTGCAACTATATGCACATAATGATCATAATCATCTAGTTTTGGTCGTTGTCCAATGCTTAGAATATCTTCTCCAGATAGCTTATGCATATCAAAGTGTTCAACTATTTTTCTTATAATTTCAATATCATGTAACCCTTCAATGTTTAGCCAAAGCATCTGTGATAATGATTTCATTTTAGACAATGCTTCATCGATAGTATTAAAGTTAAATTCATTGATCTCTTCACTATTATAAGTTATTAATTGGATAATTGGCTCATCCATCTTTCGCTCACCGGTAAAAATATACATACCAGGAGCCATCCCTGTTTTTTTTGTTTTACCTGTATTTTTTCTTTTTTTGCTCTGCTTCATATTACTTAATTCTCTCTAAAGATACTTTTTATCTTTTTCTTATTTAAGAAAAAGACTATTGTATTCGATTGAATTATAGATAGAATACTGTCTATTCGATTAAATTCAACACTCAAGTAGAGATTCAATACTATTTTATCAAAGTGTTAATAATAAGGAGTATTTATAAGTCTATTGTTTTATTTCATGTATTTTTACAGCGTAAAAAAACTATATTTTTTTATTTTAATAATATGATTTAATCAACCTTTTAGGACTTAATTACGTCATGTTAACATGAAGAATAAAAGCAACTCGTACTATTATGTATAAATTTCATTTTGTATTACTACTTTTAAGTGTCAGCACTCTTGTATTTTCACAGCGTGGAAAAGATGGGAATTATACAGCTTCTTCAGTAAATGAAATTGTTAATACCTATACGACATTAACAGCAAATGCAAATAGTCCTACAGCTTCAATAACTGTAGCTAATAATGCATTGACGGGCGCTTCATTTAGTGGCCCTCTCGAACCTGGAGATTTAATTTTAATTTATCAAGTTCAAGGAGTTTGGGTAGATATTAATAATTATCCAGTTGTTGGAGATAATGGTGAATACACAGTTCAAGGTTCGTTTTATTCGAATGGAGGTGTTTATGATTATACGGAGTTTGGAAGCATTAATAATTATTGGAGTGCTGGTAAGTATGAATATGCAGAGGTGCTTTCTGTTTCTGGGAGCAGTACAATAACGCTAACTTGTCCTATTAAAAACAACTATGAAGCAAAAGATAATTACAGGGCTCAAGTAGTGCGTGTTCCAAGATTTACAAACTTAACAGTGCCTACAGCAACTAGTTTAATTTCGCCTAAATGGGATGGTGAAAAAGGAGGTGTTGTAGCATTAGAAATAAAAGAAGACTTAAATATTCAGGGAACAGGAAGTATATCCGCAGATTCATCTGGATTTAGAGGTGGAGTTACTTTTGACGATGGAAATGCAGCTGGTGGTCCAGGAAGTATTGCGGATGTAAACACTAGAGGATATTTAGGTTCATTTAGTCCTGCGCAAGGTGCGGAAAAAGGAGAGAGTATATTCGGTAACGTTGAAGATTATAATGTCCTTGATTCAAGATACGGGTATGGTGCAATTGCCAATGGTGGTGGTGGTGGTGGATACCATAACGCTGGTGGTGGCGGTGGCTCCAATGTCGGGACAGGTACATATTACGGGTATGGAATAGTTGATAGAGGACCAGGTAACGCTTACGATCCTGCATGGAATTTAGAAGACCCAACGATGATAACAACTCCATCGGGTGGTGGGGGAAGAGGAGGGTATTCTCATGCTGAGACTAATATGAATCCTTTGGTTACTCCTCCTCATCATATTGACTGGGGACCTGATTTTAGAAGGATTTCTGGAGGGGTTGGAGGACATCCTTTAGTTTTTGATCAAACACGTGCCTTTATGGGCGGCGGTGGTGGCGGTGGACATCAAAACAACAGTGAAGGCGGTGACGGAGGCGCTGGAGGTGGTGTTGTTTTCATAAGTGTTTATGGAAATGTAACAGGGAATGGTACTATTTCTGCTAATGGACAAGATGGTGAAAATGCTGAAGGTGCAACACCGTTTCCGAACGGAAAAACGGGTGATGATGGTGCTGGAGGTGCCGGTGGTGGAGGTGCTATTGTGATAAATAATATTAATCCTCTGCCTGCTTCTTTAAATCTAATAGCAAAAGGAGGTAAAGGAGGTGATCAAATATTTAAAAGAGGAGCCCTCTATACTGTAAACGAAATGAATGGTCCAGGTGGTGGAGGTGCTGGTGGAATGATTGCATATACCTTAGGAACACCTGCACAAGATGTTTCTGGAGGTGCAGCAGGAATTGCCAGTTCAACATTGGCAGTTAACTTTCCAGTTAATGGTGCTACAGGAGGAGCAAAAGGAATGGACAGTCAACCTACTTTTACTTTAGATATTTTAGTTGAAAATGATACAATTTGCAGTGGAGAAACATCAACTTTAGTCGCTGCTAAGGTTGGAAATATAGCTACTTCACCCAGCCTGTCTTGGTACGAAAATTATTTTGGGGGAGTTGCTCTTGCAGCTGGAAATACGTTTACAACTCCACCTTTAACAACAACTACGACATACTACGTTGGACTATGTCCTAATTCTTTTAGAGTTCCTGTTACTGTCGTAGTTTCTCCTGAAATCGATATTACTGGAATTCCACCAACTATAACACCAGAAACATGTGCTGGAAATGATGGGACAATTACTGGAATAGTCGCTACAGGTGGATTTGGAAACTTAACTTATGAATGGAATGGAAATCCTTCTGTAGATATAGATTTAACTGGAGTTGGCCCGGGTACTTATACTCTTGAAGTTACCGATGAAAATGAATGTAGTTCAACAGTAGGACCTTTTACAGTAGGTACTTCTTCAGCAATTGTTATTGATGTGAGTAATATTGTAATTACTGATGCTAACTGTACAGGAGGCGATGGAGGTATTACTGGTATAACAGTATCAGGAACAACAGGAACAGTGGTGTATAGTTGGTCACCTTCAGGGGGAGGAATGCTAGATTTGACTGGCGTAAATAATGGTAGCCATACTTTAACAATATCTGATGACTCAGGTTGCTCCACTTCTTCAGGTCCACACTTTATTGATAAAATAGGAGGTCCACTGATCAATGATGCTAATGTTGTTATTACAGATGCAGAATGTGGAGATGATAATGGAAGTATTTCTGGAATTATTGCTACAGGAACCGGTCTAAGTTATGAATGGTCTCCTTCAAATAAGACGACTTTAGATGTAAATGATTTAGCAGCGGGGGTACATTCTTTAGAGGTTACTGATGGAGCAGGGTGTACGGCTTCTGCTGGACCATATACTGTGAACTCTTCTTCTGGACCAGTACTTGATGCAAATAACATAGTGGTCACCAATGAAACATGTCATGGAAATGATGGTAGTATTTTAGGAATTACAGTTTCTGGAGTTACAGGAACTTTGGCTTTTGAGTGGAATGGGGTTTCCAGTCCGTCAACTGATTTAGCTAATGCAGTTGCGGATACATATACTCTGACTGTAACTGATGTTAACGGGTGTTCAGATGATGTTGGTCCATTTACAATAGCTACTGCTTCAAGTCCAATTATAGATGCTTCAGGTGTGTTAATTGTTGATGAGTCATGTAGTGGGAATGATGGTAGTATTACAGGAATTACTGTAACTGGAGGAACTGGAACTTTAACTTATGATTGGAATGGAACTTCAAGTCCATCTTCTGACTTGATCAATGCAGTGGGCGGGTCATATACCATAACAGTTACAGATCTAAATGGATGTTCAGATAATGCTGGGCCATTTGTGGTGGGTGCATCACCAGGACCTTCAATTAATATTACAGGGATTGTTATTTCTGATGAGTCGTGTGATGGAAACGATGGAAGTATTACTGGAATTAGCGTGTCTGGAGGAACAACTCCTTATACATATGAGTGGAATGGAAATGCATCAGTAGGTTCAGATTTAACAGGAGTAACAGGTGGAACTTATACACTAGTTGTTACTGATGTAGGAGGTTGTAGCGCAACTGCTGGTCCATTTACAATTAATTCAGCTGCATCTATTGCAGTTGACGAAAGTGGAATTGTAATTTCCGATGAAAGTTGTTCAGGAAATGATGGAAGTATAACGGGTATAGTCGCAACAGGAACCGGTTTAACTTACGCTTGGTCACCATCTAATGCGACAACTATAGATGCGAGTAATCTTTCTGCTGGATCACATTCATTGGTGATAACTGATGGGGCAGGTTGTACTGTAACCGTTGGACCTTATGTTGTTAGCGGAGCATCCGGACCTGTCATAGATGCTAGTGGAGTAATAGTTATCAATGAAAGCTGTTATGGAAATGATGGAAGTATTACAGGGATTACAGTAACTGGTGGAGCCACACCATTAACTTATGATTGGAATGGAAATGTAAGCTCTTCAACTAATTTAGGAGAAGGAACAGGAGGAACGTATACTTTAACGGTTACTGATGCAAATGGTTGTTCGACTACTGCAGGACCATTTACGATTTCAAGCCCTGTTGTTCCTTCAATCGATATTACCACTCCAAATCAAGTGATCGATGAAGGAGAGAGTGTTAATATTTCATCAACTTATACTCCATCAGATGCAGTTCTAAGCTGGACTCCTTCAAATAGTTTAGATTGTTCAGATTGTCCAAACCCTACAGCAACGCCAAGTAGTTCTACGATGTATGTTGTTACCGTAACCTCTGTAGATGGTTGTATTAGTCAAGATTCTATTTATATTGAAATTAATGAACCGTGTGGAGAAATTCAGCTACCTACTGTGTTCTCACCTAATAACGATGGTTTAAATGATCGTCTCTGTGTAATTGGAGGATGCGTCTTTTCAATGCATTTTCAAGTTTTTAACCGTTGGGGAGAAAAGATATTTGAGTCTATGGATGTTAATGATTGTTGGGATGGAACATATAGAGGAGATGCTGTAAATACAGGAGTATATATTTATAAAATAACGGGTGTTAAAAATGATGGTTCAAAATTTGAATCCTCTGGGAATGTGAACTTGCTTAGATAGTAAAGCAACTTATCGTTTAGATATCCGTCTTATAATTAGAACATTTTAAAAAGTGTGATTAGTTGCTAAAACAAATCTATGACTAAGCCAAAGGAAATACATATAGATGTAAACGGCATTTTTCAGAAATTGCATAATGATTTTTCAAAGTGTGACGATGGATGTGTTGTAATGTCTCATTTTGGTGAGTTTTCACAAGACTTAGTAAATAGTTTGTCTGAAGGTTTGGAATACATTATGTACAGTAAGGATGCTCCAAAAATAATTACTAAGCGAATGTTTACCATAATGATTGAGGGACTTCAAAATATACGTTTACATGGCGTGAAAACAGATTCCGGTAAACAATTAGGTCACGTAATGATTTTAGAAAAAGAAGGTGAGTATGCAGTGTCTTTTGGAAATATTGTAGATAAATACAGTAAAAAGGTTCTTTCTGCACATTTAGATAAACTGAATAAAATGGAGCCTTCGGAAGTCAAAGAGTTTTATTTAAGCACTTTAAGCAATGGGATGATGACTGAGAAGGGTGGGGCAGGACTAGGGTTTATAACAATAGCTTTAAAAGCTAAATCAGAAATAAGTTATCGCTTTATTGATTACGAAGAGAATACTTATTATTTTGAAATGAAGGTAAACCTATTTCAAACAAAAGCTTCCTAACTTTATTTTATACCCAAAATCTTTTTTCTTAGTAGATTAGCGGCATACAATTCTGTTTTTTCAATATTTCTACCTCTATGTTCTCCAAATAAAAAACGTTGAGCAATAACTTCATCGTTTGATGCAATTGCAATCCAAACTGTTCCAACTGGTTTTTCATCAGTTCCTCCATCAGGTCCTGCAATACCCGTAACAGCAATTGTGTAGTCAACTCCTAATTTATGCTTACCTCCTATTGCCATTTCTCTAGCCACTTCTTCTGATACAGCTCCGTATTTATTTAAAGTTTCAGGAGAAACATTGGTTAATTTTATTTTTGAAGCATTTGAATACGTGATTAATCCTCCTTGAAAGAAAGTTGAAGAGCCTGGATATTCTATAAAAGAACGTGCTAATCCTCCTCCAGTACAGCTTTCTATCGTTCCTAAGGTAGCATGTTTTGATTTAAGTAATTCACCAACAACCTTAAAAATTGACTCATCATTAATCCCATATACATACTGGGGGAAACGTTTTTTTAGTTCTTCAAAATAGATCTTAATTTTATTTGCTTCTTTAGGTCCTTTGTCTGAGGTTAATCTCAGCTTTATTACTCCAGGCGAAGGAAGATAAGCTAAATGCAGTCCATCTTTATAAATTCTGTTTTCCCAATCTTCAATTTTTTCTGCTAAGAATGACTCTCCAATTCCTTGAAGCATTAAAGTTTGATAATACTTTCCCTTTATTCCAAAAGATGATTTTAAACGTGGAAGAACTTCTTCTGTAATTAATGCCTGCATTTCATAAGGGACACCAGGTAAAGAAATGATGATTTTCCCGTTTTTCTCAAACCACATTCCAGAAGCGGTCCCGTATCTATTGTCTATAACCAAAGCATTATGTGGGAGTACTGCTTGTTGGATGTTAGATTCTAACATTTCTAATCCTCGTGACTCATATGATCTTCGAATTCGCTCTAAAATTTGTTTATTTAATACTAATTCTGAATTGAAGTATTTAGCAAGTGTTTCTTTTGTGATGTCATCATTTGTAGGACCTAATCCGCCTGTTATAATGATTAAATCAGCTTCTTCTAAATAGTCGTCTAAAGCATCAGTAATATCTTTTTCTATATCACAGATAGTCGTTGATTTATAAATCGAAATCCCAGCATTTCCAAATTCTTTGCCTAACCATGCTAGATTTGTATTTATAGTTTGTCCAATTAATAATTCGTCTCCGATGTTAATTACTCCTGCTTTCATAAACTTCACCAATTATTAGAAATTAAAAAGTAAAATTATTCGTAAGTTTGACAAAAACCAATTGAAATGAGAAAAGTTATACAATCTATTGCGATAGGAATTGTCGCAATTTCTTTTTCGTCTTGTGATCTTCTTGATGACGCAGCAAAAAGTATTAATATGGATAATATCCCAGGAAGTGGATCTACAAAACAACTTACAAACCAAGAAGTAATTGCTGGATTGAAAGAAGCTTTGTCTGTAGGTATTAAAAATGCTGTAGATGTTACATCAATCACCGATGGATTCTTAGCAAACAACGAGATTAAACTTCCTTTTCCTGAAAGTGCTAATAAAATGAAAGCAAAAGCTATAGAGTGGGGGCTAGACAATCAAGTAGATAAAATTGTTACTACTTTAAATCGTGCAGCCGAAGACGCAGCAAAAGAAGCAGCTCCAATTTTTATTGAAGCAATTAAGAATATGTCTGTTCAAGACGGTTTCGCTATTCTTAAAGGGGGGGAAGGTGCAGCGACTGAATTTTTAAGACAAAATACTACTAATGAATTAATTGTTGTTTTTGCACCTAAAGTACAAAGCTCAATCGAAAAGGTTAAATTAACTGAATACTGGGAGCCTGTTGCTACACGATACAATTTGGCTATGTCATTTACTCGTGGGGATCAAATTGATACTGATTTGAATAAATATGTCACTGAAAGAGCAATCGATGGTTTGTTTAAAATGGTTGAAAAGGAAGAAAATAAAATCCGTAAAGACCCTGCAGCTCGTGTAACTGATCTTCTTTCTAAAGTATTTGGTTCACTTTAAATAAATATTAAACTAATTTTTATGGCTGATTTCTTACCTTCAGAACTCGTTATTACACCAAAAGGTAGCGTTTATCATTTGGATATCTGTCCTGATGATTTAGCACATAAAATTATTGTTGTTGGAGATCAAGATAGAGTCGAGTTGGTGTCAAACTTTTTTGATAAAATAACACATAAAAGTCAGCACCGTGAGTTCGCATGTCATACAGGAGTTTATAAAGGAAAAGAGCTATCTGTCATTTCTACAGGGATAGGAACTGATAATATTGATATTGTTATCAATGAATTAGATGCCTTAGTCAATATTGATCTAAAAACCCGAAATGAGAAAAAAGAAAAAACATCTCTTGAGATAGTTAGATTAGGTACTTGTGGAATATTGCAAGACAGTATTCCAGTTGATAGTTTTATTCTCTCTACACATGCTCTAGGTATTGATAATGTTGGACATTTCTATGAAAGAACAGTAGATGAAGAAACGCGAAAACTAGAGACCAAAATAGAATCTGAAGTTAAGTTACCAAAACATGTGAAGCCATATTTAACAAAAGCTTCAGAAAAGTTGAATAAAAGATTGTATTCAGATCATGTAGAAACAGGAATTACTGTAACGAGTTCTGGTTTTTATGGACCTCAAGGACGTCAGCTTCGTTTGCCTTTGGTAGAAACAGGTATGTTAGATTCATTTAGTGATTTTAAGCATGATGAGGTTCGTTTCGCAAACTTAGAAATGGAATGCTCAGCGCTCTTTTCTTTATCTATGGCTTTAGGTCATCACGCAACAGCAATTTGTCTAGGGTTAGCTAACAGAAGAAAAAAGGAATTCACAAGTAATTATGAAACTAAAATTATTGAACTTATCAAATATGTTTTGGATAAAATCTAGATTAATTCCTTCACTTTTATGTTTCACTTTGTTGAGTCTGATCTTAGGATGTTCGTCTGAAGAATCTAAAGGTGATGATGAAGTTGTTGAAAAGATTGCTTTGTCGGAAGAAGAGCAAATCATTAGACAAGTAGAAAATAAGTTAGGCATTTCAGCTGCTGAAGAGTATGATATTCAGATTTTATATAAACATATTAATCCGGATACACTTCAAGATGCATTGATTCTCGTAAATAGGAAAGCACATGCTTTTCAACGTGCTAAAAACAATAATACAGAACGATTTTTTGAAAAAACGGGCTTTACAGCTCCACATAACCATGTGTTTGTAAAACTTGGAGGTGTAAACAACATTATTTCAACAATGCCAGTTGGTTCAAATGTAAAGTATCCACTAAAAGCAGAGTTCATTGAGTTGACTTCTAAAGCACATCAGGATTTCTATGTGGATTATAGAATTAGAAACAGCTTACAACGAAATTACTATACAGTTAGAAATAATAATTTATTCATGACTTTTAGTTGTCCTATTTTTGATAGTATAGGAAGTAATTCACCAACAGTTTACGATATTAAACATCCAATTAGCTCGGTTAGAATTGCTAAGGATATTGCTTTATATCATGGTAAGATTGTAGGGTACAACCCAACTGAAATAGAAGATGTAAATTATTTTGAGCCTAAAGAAATTGAGGGGACAAATGAGTTATACGTTTATTTCATTTTTGATGATAAATCAATGAAGTATAAAACACCGATGAGAACTGAAGAAGAGCAGTAACTACTTTTTTAACCATTGACTTAATTCAGAAACTAAATCCTCAATTCTTGAAGGCTTTGAAATAAAAGCAGTGGCTCCTTGCTCAATACTTTTACGTGAATCGTCTGGGTTTTTTGAAGTGGAATAGATAATAATTGGTGTGGTTTCGAAAGCAGATAATGAACGAAGATAATTCAAACAATCTATTCCATTTGCTTTAGGCATATTCAAATCAATAAATATTGGACCGATTTTCTTACTGTTATCAGATAAATAAAATTTTGCAGCGTCAAAATCTGAAAAGACTTCAAGTTGATAATTAGAGAAATGCATATTTAAGACCGTCTTGAAAATGAGTTGATCATCTTCATCATCATCAATTAAAATACATATTTCTTTATTCATTATTTCTCTAAGTAGGAGTGGAGTCTTTAAGTAGTTTACTTACGCCATTTATCAATGTTTGTCCGTAGAGATATTTGATTATTAAATCCAGCACTTGAGTAAATATAAAGTCCGTAATCAACGGAGAACCTCTTGAAGTTTAATCCAGCACCAAAAGAAAATCCGCCCATTCCTGGACGATTTTGCACTAACATTTCTTTTCTTTGATTGTAATCAAATGCACCTCTAATTCTAACTGTTTTTCCTATTAATGTTTCTACTTGAAAGATAAAATGCCTTCCCAATTTCTCACCAAAACCAGCTTTTTTAACGGGTACTATCTCTCCAGATAATGGATCTGTAGTGGGTTTTGCATTAGGATCATTATAGGTTAAATCCCATTTATTTAAATGGTGTGCAACTATTGAAAAACGAAAAGGTGCATGTTCTAACTTATGAGAAACTCCTAGCATAGCTTGAATTGGAAGTGGTGCCCTGGTTTTTTCAGTATAAGTAGATAGTTGAGCTCCAGCATTTCTAACTACAGCAGAAACAGTAGTTCTTTCATTTGTACTTCTATACATTCCTGCCAAATCTAGAGATACTCCCATTGAACTGTAGGACTCTAATTGTGACCAAATTAAATTAAAAGTTGCTCCAATTGAAAGGTTTTGATTTAAAGTTCTTCCTATACTTCCGCCAAGCACAAAGTCTCCAGCAGAGAAAGTTCCTAACTTCTCTCCATTTACATCCATGCGGTCCATTTTGCCATATGCAACGTATCTTAAGTGAACTGCTGCAGTTCCTACTTTATCGAAGTGTTTTGCATAGGCTACCATTCCATGATTTATACCTCCTGCTAATAATGCTTGATTGAAACCTATTGAATTATCCATTTTACTATTAAATGCAGCTGGGTTTTGAACACCTGTATTGATGTCATCATCAAATACGGTAATTAGCTGCCTACCCAATCCTGCAGCTCTTGCATTATAAGGTAAGTCAAGAAACGGGAAAGCATTCTTTCCACCGGTTTGTCCCATTAAAGTTAATGGTAAAAGGCAAAGGATAATTATTAGTCGTGTCATTCAGTTTTAATCAACGCTCGAATTTATGAAAAATTGTAAGCTGTATAGAGAATTAGTTAAATATTTTCTATTTGCCTCTAGGGCCTATTTCAATGATTTCCATGTTTTTTATTTCTCCTTTGATTAATTCAAAACGAAGAAGTGTTCTAACTGTGTGGAATCCATGATTGCCACATGCTCCAGGATTCACCCAAAGCATCTTATAGCGTGGATCAAATTTAACTAAAAGTATATGTGAATGGCCGCATACGAAAAGCTTAGGTGCGCCATTTTTATTGATTTCATCTGATAGAGGTTTCGAATATCTTCCTGGTCTTCCCGCAATATGAGTCATTAAGATAGAAACTCCTTCTCTCTCAAATCTTTGAAATTCAGGAAAACGTTGTCTAACTTCTGTGTTGTCGATATTTCCATAGACTCCAACTAAAGGTTTAAACCCTTCGAGTTGATCTATTATTTTGGCATCTCCTACGTCTCCAGCGTGCCAAATTTCATCAACCTCTTTGAAGTACTCAAACACACGTTTATCTAAAACACTATGGGTATCAGAAAGCAATCCAATTTTCATTTTGTCTATAAAATTTAAACTTTATCAATAAAAAAACTTCTGTTGTGTACAAAATAATATCTTTTGTAAACAACAGAAGTTATAGTATCTGAAGATAGGATTGTTATACTTTTCCTAGCATAGCCTTCTTAACTGAAGCATCCGCTGGAGTCTTTCCCAACCAGATTCCCCAAAGTGCTTTTTTGAACTCTAATCCTTTAGCACCACCCAAATGTTTACCATTCATGTATGCTTCAACACCGCTTTCTGGTTTGTAAATTAAGATAACTTCATCACCATCTTTGAATTCTACGTTGAATAGCTTCATAAAGTCAGCAATTTCTTTCTCCGAAGCTTTCCCTTCTGAAGATGTTCCAAAACCATCTTTTACAGTTTCAACGAATTTATCACGGGTAACTTTGTTTGAAATAATCTTAATACGAATTGCAGATTCGACATTTTGATCAATTATAGTTTGAGCGTTACTAGTACGTTCTGGAACATATAGTGCAGCAACATATAAATTAAAGAAATATTTTTGACGCAATCCTGCACCATTATATTCTATTACTTTCTCACTGACCTTCATTTTCGTGGGAAATGTAGCGCCAGAAACAGTTACATTTTGAGCGTTTAAGCTAAACGACATGATTACTCCGATAAACAAAGCAACGATTAATTTTAATTTCATAGTTTTGATTTTAATGAATAATGCTTATTTTTAAGCAAATCTTATTCCAAATTTACAAATAAAATTATTATGAATAAACTATTTACATTATTACTAAGCTCAGTTGTTTTATTTCTTACTTCTTGTGGAGGTGGTTGGTCAGAAGATCAAAAAACAATTATTAAAAATGAATGTATTACAATGGGAGGCTATGACTGTGATTGCTATGTTGAAAAAGCAGTAACAATATTCCAAAATCCAGAAGAGTACAATAAGAAAGCTTCAGAAGTACAAGAGAAATTTGAAACAGCAATTCAAGAATGTGTTGTTGAGGTAGATGAAAACGCAGATGATAATTTAGAGTCCTTTTAGCGATAAGCTAAATACACTAGACTAAAAAAGTTTTTTTTAAAACCAGTGAGGTTATAGTTTTTACTAGAATGTCACTGGTTTTGTTAATTGACAATGTTTTGGGTTACTATCCATTTTACCATGCTGTTAGGAGCCTGTTGAATAACATAACTCCAGGTATGGTTTGTACCTTCAAACAGTGCTTTTTGCCAAGTTCTAAGATCAATGCTGTTTGAACAAGCTAAGTACGTTATTTGATTGTTCGAAACCCAAATAATAAAAGCTTCATTACTGGCGTTCGTTTCTTCATCAATTCTAATTGAACGGCAGTCATGATTGAAACAATCTAACCAATTGTAAAAAGCGTTTGTTGTCTGAGAATTATCTTCAAATGTCCATTTTTTTAAATGGTAAGCTAATTCATCTTTATAGAAATAACTCTCTTCTTTTTTCTTACTACCTAGTCTATCAGGCATAAACAACTTTTTTCTTTTTTTTAAAGGATTGTCCTTTTCAAAATTAATTTCAGGAAAAACTCGCTTAAGTTTTTTTTCTATTTCAGTAAGTTGAGCCTTTTCATCTGTTATAGTATCTTCAGGGTAATCATAATTTCCCTTTGCTTGCGGAAAGAAATCTTCAGCAGAAATAACCTCATAATCTTTATCACTCGAACAAGCACTCCAAAGTACTATCAAAACAAAGAGGGGGATCCATTTTAATGGTTTATAGCTCATCTTTAAAAAATTAAATAGTAAAGTTTAAATAGTATTTAGAACGGAAATTGTGTAATCAATATTGTTTGCATTTACATCTAGGTGGGTTACCATACGGATCGTTTGCTCTCCAAAAGCCATGAAATGTAGGTCTTTTTCTGCACACACCGAGATGAGTTCCCCAACATTTGTATGTTCACTTACTTTTGCGACCACTATATTGGTTTCAACAGGTAAAACTTCTTCTATCCAACTTAATTTATTTAGTGCTGTTTCTAAAATTTGTGCATGATTGTGGTCTTCTTTTAATCGAGGAATATTGTTTTGCAATGCATAAAGTCCTCCGGCTGCAATAATTCCTGCTTGTCTCATTCCTCCACCTAATACTTTTCTAGTACGACGAGAGCGGTGAATAAAATCTCTACTTCCCAATAAAATTGAGCCTACAGGAGCACCTAAACCTTTGGATAAGCATATAGAAATAGAATCAAACTGTGCTGCATACTCTTTGGGCGGAACATTGTTTTCAATCAGTGCATTAAATAGTCTAGCACCATCTAAATGGAGAGGAAGACCATTTTGATTACAAACTTTTCGAATTGCTTTTATTTCCTCAAAACTATAGATTGCTCCACCGCCACGATTCATAGTGTCTTCTAAAGAAACTAAGGTTGTCAATGGGTAGTGTGGATTATTAGCGTCTTTAATTCCAGCTTGGACATCCTTAGCAGTTATTCTTCCTCTATCTCCTGCTAACAAGTGAACAGAGCTTCCGCTATTTTTCGCTATTCCTCCTCCTTCGTAAAAGTAAATGTGTGCATCTTTAGAGCAAATTACTTCATCGCCTGGTCTGCAATGTACATTGATTGCAATTTGATTAGTTTGTGTGCCAGAAGAACAATAAAGAGCTGCTTCCATTCCAAAGTAGTCTGCAGCGAATTGTTCTAATTTATTGACTGTTGGGTCTTCTTGAAAAACATCATCTCCAAGTGGAGCGCTTAACATAAAAGCCTTCATCGCTTCGCTCGGCTTTGTTACTGTATCTGAGCGTAAATCTGTGTACATAGTTTATTTTTTTCGAATCACCATTAAACCATCTCTAATAGGCAGTAAAACATTTTCTACACGTTCATCTTCTTGAATCTTAGTGTTGAATGTTTTTAAAGCCTCAGT
>Ga0209075_1000904_pt1 | contig 28690 bp, 23 predicted proteins | sample Stecom2011_FD_187523 | JGI IMG/M metagenome (GOLD analysis project Ga0209075, IMG submission 187523) | Agricultural soil microbial communities from Utah to study Nitrogen management - Steer compost 2011 (SPAdes) (version 2) | ecosystem: Environmental > Terrestrial > Soil > Agricultural land...
ATATCTCTCCGGCCGGCAGCATCAAGGCACAGTCGCCGGCGGGTGCCTACCTGCTGGAGCGGGGGGTGAGCGTGGCGGACTTCAACTCCTATGGTTCCCGTCGGGGGAACCATGAAGTCATGATGCGTGGCACCTTTGCCAACATCCGTATTCGCAACCTGATGCTTCCTGGAGTGGAAGGGGGTGAAACCCTGCATATTCCATCCGGCGAGCAGCTGTCCATTTATGATGCTGCCATGCGCTACCAGTCCGAGGGCACGCCGCTGGTGGTGATTGCCGGCAAGGAATACGGGACCGGCTCCAGCCGGGACTGGGCGGCCAAGGGAACCCGTCTGTTAGGAGTCAAGGCGGTCATAGCCGAAAGCTTCGAACGGATTCACCGCTCCAACCTGGTGGGGATGGGCGTGCTGCCACTGCAGTTTAAAGAAGGGGAGAATGCCCAGAGCCTGGGCTTGAAGGGGACGGAAGAGCTGGACATCCAGGGCCTGTCGGACTCCTTGAAGCCTGGCCAGGAGTTAACGGTGGTAGCCACTCAGCCCGACGGGGGCCAGCGCCAGTTCGCCGTGCGTTGCCGGATCGACACGGCTAATGAAATGGCCTACTTCCGTAGCGGTGGCATTCTCCATTATGTGCTGCGCCAGATGATGGCCTGACCTTTCAACGTCTAGGAATCGAGAGCCTGCTGCCTTGAGATTCAATCGAGGCAGCACTTCTTGAATTTCTTTCCGCTTCCACACGGGCAGGGGCTGTTGCGTTCCGGTCGAAGTGTTGTGACCAGAGGTGTGCCTTTCAGGTACCGCCAATGCCCGGCCTCGCGACAAAATAAAGAACGTTCCTCTAGAGTGCCCCATTGCCCTTGTTCTAAAAAGGTGGCGCGAAAATGCACCCAGCCGTTTTCTTCTTCCTGGCCACTGCCGAAGATCTCCAGGCGTTTCCATTGGGTGGGAGAGGGCTCGATCTGGCTCGGGCGGGTGCTGGAGTGCCAGCTCCTGAGCAGGTAATGGTTAAGGTTGAGGGCAAAAGCCGTATAGCGCGAACGCATCAGGGCTTCCGGGCTGGCGGCGGGCGTGCCGGTGTGAAGCGGCTCGCAGCAGTCCTTGTAGGGTAACCCTGAGCTGCAGGGGCAAGATTGATGATGGCTCATGGATATTATCGAAGCTGAACGGAGTGGAAGAGTCTGCAATGCCGACAGGCAGAGAGCCCCCTGGTTCAGGCAGGGCTGTGGAGGATTCTAGCAGAGCTGTGCCGGTGGTGGCATGGGGCGTTGGAAAAAGCCTGAAATATAGGCCTAAAGGCTCGGATTTCTGTGCGAATTTCATCACTTACATTAGAACATAAGATTAAGTTTCAGCCTTAAGGAGAGAAACTATGGATCCGGTTGCACGCAATGAACCCGTTGGTGTGGTTGCGGCGCGCCCCGCACGTACCAATCGTTTTCCGGCAATTGCCTGGAGTTCTATTATCGGAGGTCTGGTCGTCGGGCTTGCGACCCATATGCTGATGATGTTGCTGGGAGTGGCAGCTGGGCTGACAGCCGTGGAGTTTAGTGCGACAGGCCTGGGCGTACAGAACGTTCCTGAATGGTCGGCGGCCTGGAACGGCCTCAGCATGTTGCTAGCGGCGTTCGTCGGCGGCTATGTGGCGGCTCGCATGTCCGGCTTGCGCCGCAAGGCCGATGGAGTGCTCCATGGCTTTGTGGCTTGGGGGGCTACCACCTTGCTCTACGCCATCCTGTCCATTTCCGCCATGGGCGCCCTGTTTGGCGGCATCTTCAGCACCGTTGCCAACGTGGGCTCTTCCGCAGCCGGCGCGGCGGCACAAACAGAAGGGCCGGTCTTGCAGCAGCGCTTGCAGGCCCTGATTGGTGAGAACACCAACATCAACACTGAAGCGATCACCACCGAGAATATGAACCAGCTGCAGAGCCAGTTGGATGCCGGCGATCGGGCAGGGGCGACCAACACCCTGGTACAGACTTTTGGGGTGGAGTCGCAGCGTGCCGAGGGCGTGGTTGATAGCCTGATGGCGATCACGGGCTCACCCCAAGCGGTCTCGCCGGAGGCTCAATCCAATATCAATCAAGGGGTAAATGTCGCGACAACGGCTACCTGGAGCCTCTTTATTGCCATTGCCCTGTCTCTGATCGTGGCCTTGGGTGGCGGGTTATTGGGAGCCAAAGGAGCCCGGCGTACTCCCCGTGCCATGGCAGTATAAAACCCGTTATTTGCCTGCCGTCCCGGCGGCAGGCGCCCAGAGGTTGGGAAGGCGAATTAATTGCCAAGTTTGTTGCAATTCCGGGCTGGATGGAGAAGATGACGGCGGTGTGCGACTGCTCTAGAATCCCGCCATGCATTTACCCATTGACGATGTCCTTCCCAATCTGTTGCAGGCACTTCGCCAGCACTGCGTAACGGTGTTACAGGCGCCACCCGGCGCTGGCAAAACCACTCGGGTGCCTCTGGCGTTGCTGGATGAACCCTGGCTGGGCGAGCAGCGGATCATTATGCTAGAGCCGCGCCGTCTGGCGGCCCGGGCCGCTGCCCAATTCATGGCTCACCAGTTGGGTGAGCCGGTCGGCCAGAGAGTGGGCTACCGCACCCGCCTGGATAGCAAAGTCAGTGGGGCAACCCGGATCGAAGTTGTTACTGAAGGTATTCTGACCCGCATCCTTCAGGACGACCCTTCCTTGGCTCCCTATGGGGCAGTCCTCTTCGACGAGTTTCACGAACGCAGTCTGCAGGCGGACCTGGGGTTGGCGTTAACCTGGGAGGTGCGTGAGGCCTTGCGGGAGGATCTGCGGATTCTGGTGATGTCTGCCACCCTGGATGCACAGCCCATTGCCCGGATGTTGGGTAATGCCCCGATTATTACCAGCCAGGGGCGCAGTTATCCGGTGGAGGTCCGCTATACGCCGGTGCCCCGTCACTTATCGCTCCAACAGCATTTGGCGAGTGTCGTCCTCCAGGCTTTGGCGGAGCAGACCGGCTCGGTGTTGGTGTTTCTGCCGGGGGCTGTGGAAATCAGCCGTTTGCAACAGGATCTGGCAGAACGGGTGGGGCCGGATACCTTTGTGGCCCCCCTTTTCGGGCAACTTTCCCAGGCCGAGCAGGATGCGGCGGTTCGTCCCGCACCTGAAGGGCGTCGCAAGGTGGTCTTGGCCACATCCATTGCGGAAACCAGCCTCACCATTGAAGGTGTGCGCGTGGTGATCGATTCTGGCCAACATCGCGCACCGGTGTTTGATCCGGTAACCGGGCTGACCCGTTTGCGTACCCAACAGATTTCCCAGGCAGCTGCCGAGCAACGTAAGGGGCGGGCAGGGCGCACGGAGCCCGGTGTTTGCTATCGCCTTTGGTCGGAGGCTGAACAAAGTCGTCTCATGCCCTTTGCCCAGCCGGAGATATTGGCTGCGGATCTTTCCGATCTGGTCATGGATCTCGCCCAGTGGGGAGAAACGGATCCAACCCGCCTGACCTGGTTGAATACACCGCCGCCGGCCGCCTGGCAGCAGGCCCGGGAGTTGCTGCAACAATTACAGATTTTGAATCATGAAGGGCGCTTGACGGAGCATGGCCAGCGGGTGGGCCGCTTAGGGCTGCACCCGCGCTTGGCCCATATGGTGGAGCGGGCCCGGGAACTGGGCTGGGGCCGACTGGGAGCGCAACTGGCAGCCCTGCTGTCGGAGCGGGATGTGCTGACCGGGCTGCGCCATGCCGATGTGCAGGACCGCCTGGCGGCCTTGCGGGGCGAACCGGGTAGGGCGGTTGCAGATCGTGGAAGGGTACAACGGGTGCGCCAAGCTTCCCAACAAATCCTGCAGCGTCTCAAGCAGGATCAGGAAATGCCGGAGCAGCCGGATGCACCGGGCATCCTGTTGGCCATGGCCTATCCGGACCGCATTGGCAAACGTAGGCCGGGGCCCGCCCCTCGCTATTTACTGGCCAATGGGCGTGGTGCCTGGTTGGCGGAAGACGACCCATTACAGGGGGCAGACTATATTGTCGCAGCAGAGCTGGATGATAAGGGCCGGGAAGCTCGTATCTTCCTGGCGGCGGAGATAAGCCAGACCTCCCTTTTGGAGCACTTTGCCGATCAGATTGAAAGCCTTGATCAGCTCCAGTGGGATTCATCGGCGGCGCTGGTGCGCTCTGTTCGCCAGACCAGGTTGGGAGCCTTGGTACTGGAGGAGCGCGCTTCCACCACCCCAGATCCGGAGGCTGTTACGGCATTGCTTACACAGGTGCTGGTTCAGAATGGGTTGGAGGATCTCCCTTGGGATCAGGAAGCCAGACAATGGCTGGCCCGGGTGCAGTTCTTGCGGCGCTTTGAAGGGGATGTTTGGCCTGATACCTCTCTGGAAGCTCTGGCCGACAGGGCAGACCAGTGGCTGACCCCGTTCCTGGCGGGCATGAACCGTTTGTCGCAGGTGAAGAGCCTGCCCCTGTTGCAGGCGTTGGGCAGCCTGTTGAGTTACGACCAACAGCGTCAGTTGGAGGTAAAAGCGCCAGCCCGGCTGGAGGTACCCACGGGTTCCCGGATACAGTTGGACTATGAAAGCGGGGAGATTCCGATCCTGGCGGTCCGGTTGCAGGAGCTCTTTGGCCTCACCGATACGCCACGGGTTCTGGACGGGCGCCATCCCGTCATGCTGCATCTGTTATCTCCCGGCTATAAGCCGGTCCAGGTGACCCAGGACCTGGCCAGTTTCTGGCGCAATGCCTACCGGGACGTGCGCAAGGATTTGCGCGGGCGCTATCCGAAACACCACTGGCCGGAGGATCCGCTCACGGCACCGCCCACCCGGCACGCCAAGCGGCGTGGCGAACCCCATTGATTCTGGAGCCTGGCGGGTTGTGCAAGGGGCCGCCTCTTGCCGTGAGCGGTGGCCGGTACGGCCTGGACGATTGAATCCGGCCCACCTACACTTGGATTCATCAGGGCGTTATCTCCTGATCCACTGCCCTGGGGCTGGATCTTCCTTCCAACACTTTTCCATATTGATGTGCGTACCCGTTTCCAGGTGGGAACGGTTCAATACGTCTGGTTAGGGTATTCGGAATCGCGTGTTTTATGAAAAAGCTTTTCGCTGCTTTATTGGTATTGGTGCCGGCGCTTTGCCTGGCCAATATGCCGGCCTCCCAAGGCATTGATTACGTGCTGGTAAAGAAGGCGGAGCGGAAGATCTTTTTGATGCGGGGCGGCGCGCCTGTTAAGGAATACCAGATTTCGTTAGGGTTGCGCCCGGTGGGGCACAAGGTATTCGAAGGTGATATGCGCACCCCCGAAGGCCTCTATGTTCTTGATTGGCGCAATGCCAACAGCAAATTCTACAAATCCATCCATATTTCCTACCCGAGCCCCAGCGACGCTGCCAGGGCCCGGTCTCTGGGAAAGCCGGCGGGAGGCATGATCATGATCCATGGCCTGCCGAACAAGAAAAAAGACCTGGACGAGCAGCTCTTGATGAGCTCGGACTGGACCGAGGGATGCATCGCCGTGTCAAACCAGGCCATGGATGAAATATGGGAATCCGTGGCGGATGGCACGCCGATCGTGATTTTGCCCTAATTCCAGATCATTCTGAAAAAGCCACGGCTTACCACCTGGAACTGGACAGACTGGGCTTTTGAAGTCAATTGGATAAGGATTTTCCGAATTTATGAGAGCCGTTCCCTATAGTTTGTCACGATTTTACCTTAGACTTACCCGCGAACCCTGAGTATCCCGCACTATGAATGTTCGGACGGAACTTTGGGGAAGAAAGGATAAACCGATTAGAGGTAATCTCATGATTCGTAATGTATCTTTGACTTCTGTATTGCTGGCGGCTGTTCTGGCAACTGGTTGTGCCAGCACCGCGACAGAGCAACAGGATGCAGCTAACCAGCGCGTCGATGAAGCAGTAACCAAGGCCGAAGAAGCTCAGGCAAAAGTGAGCGCTGTAGAGCAGCGTGCCAATGAAGCTTATCGTCTGGCAGAAGAAGCTCTGGCCGCTGCCAAGGCTGCACAGCAGTCTGCTGATGCTGCCAATGAGCGTGCCGCTCGTATGCTGCAGCAGTCCAGCCGCAAGTAATTAAGAGCGCGGTGGCAAAAGCCCGGCAGCTGTCATCCGGGCTTTTTGCCCAATCAGTTCCGGTATACCGGACACCCGCAAGACAGCCTCTTCCAGTTTTCGCCCATCAATCAGCATGGGGCCATGTTCCTTTTCGAAGGCGGCCAAAGCCCTGACCGCATCAATCCGCAGCTGACGAATCTGCTCTTCATGCTCTGGCTGGTCAAAGGCATGAATCTCGATCAGAAGGTCGTCTCCATTTAATCCCAGCTTGATGGGTTCATTGATAAAGCGCACCGGTGTTCCTACGGGAAGCACTTTTGCCAGCTCCAGTACATCCTGGTTGTACATACGAATACAACCGTGACTGACCCGGGTGCCAATGCCGAAGCTCTTGTTGCTGCCGTGAATCAGGTAGCTGGGCAGGTCCAGCTGGATTTTAAGCGGGCCCATGGGATTGTCCGGGCCGGGGGGGACAACCGCAGGCAGGAACTCGCCCGCTGCTTCATATTGCTTGCGGATGGACTGGGGAGGGTACCAGGCGGGGTTGGAGATTTTCGCCCGCACCCGTGTTTGGGTTAGGGGAGTGGGGGATTCATCGGTGCCAATGCCAATGGCATAGGTGAGCACACTGCCTTTATCGGTGTAATAGTAGAGACGGTATTCGGCCAGGTTGACCACAAGGCCCTGTCTGGGGCCGGAGGGCAGTAGAAACTGGGTGGGAAGCACAACCTTGGCGCCTTCTCCCGGTAACCAGGGGTCAACCTTGGGGTTGGCCAACAGCATCTCCGTATAGCCCAGTCCGAACTGTCGTCCCAGTTCGGCAAAGGTATCCTCATAGCGCGCTTCAATAATTTCTACTTGCCCGACCAGGTCATGGCCTTCTCGGAGTTCCAGCTCCAGGGCGAGCGTGTGCATGCTGAAAAAGAGAGTTCCCCCTAACAGGCTGAGCTTGGTGACGAGCTTTTTTATCATGGCGACTGTGAAAGGTTCTGCAGTTGATAACAGCGCACCGACCCAGACTGGGAACCGTGAAGCGGCCAGATTTGATCAGGGCGGGCAAGACGAAGTTATCGACAACATACAGACGCGGGTAGGGACTGTCCATCCGCTGATGTACTTAATGGGAACCAGCTAACGCCCGGCTCGCTGCCCATAGGGAATGCCGGGGCTTGTCGTCCGGGGAGCAAGACGTGCTTGAATCCGGCAAAACACTGTACTAATATACACTGTATATCGATACAGCAGTTGGTGAAGAGTACACTATTCAAGGAGTCTATGATATGTCCGTTTCTTCCCTGGCCGATGATGTGATCTGTGTAAAGATGCCGGTAAACCAGTGTCTGATGGCTTTCTACTACAAGCGGGTAGGGGGCGAATGGGTCCGTTATAAGCGTGCACCCATTCACTAAGTTTGCGAATTGAGACTGTTGCCTGGTCTGGCGCTGAGTCGGGTTGTAAGAGCGACTAGTGATACTGGGCAGCGAGATTGCCTGGCAATGCTGTTCGAGAGGATGGCTGATCTGACCGGCAAGTCACCTGGTAAAGCCGACGCCAAGTAAAGAAGGGCAACCCAAAGTGGTGACCTGAATGGTGAGTCGAGTGGAAAAGCACCGGGGCAGGTGGCTGCCAGGCTAAAAAATGATTTCCCCTTGCCATGGAGTGGCGACTTCAAGCAGGTTATGCCTGCTTTTTTCTAATCTTGCGGGCGCTATTCCATGGGGCTGTGCCTAAGCCAATGCGGGCCTGTGCCCAGAAAAGGGTGCGGGCCTTTTGCTATGGAAGGAGTCTGCCTGTGGGCTGGAGTCCTCCGCGGGCCCGCTGCTGTACCTTAGCTCAGCTTAAGGTTGGGTCTGGTTTCCCTGATCTGATTTGGTGCCGTGCTTCTGGATGTCCTTACGGATGGCCCAGACGACGCCGCCAAAGAATGCGATAGTCAGCACGACGATGATTAGCCCGGCAATGACGACTTCATCAAGGTACATAGATCTGCTTCCTGTAGGTTAAAGGGAGATAATCTCAAGTTACCAGTTACAGGAAGGGAACCATTGACCCTGATCAATATAAGGTTAATTTGGCCGGGCACAGAGACGTGCTCGGATGCTTTATGGGCTGGGTTCCTAATTCTTGCGTAGAGGGACCACCACGACCTTGCTCTCCGAATACCGGTCTTGCCAGGTGAGCCGATCCCTGTCCCAAAGCATCCAGAAGTAGCCCAGCCCCAGGCAAAGCCAAGAGAGGATGGCAATCATGAAGCGCAGCAGGCACTGTGTCCAGGTAATGGAGGTGCCATCGGCGTTTTGGATCCGTATACGCCAAACTTGCATGCCCAACGTCTGGCCGATGCGTTGCCAAAAGTAGGCAAAGAAGAAAAACACGCTGAGGAATAGCACGGTCTTATAGAACGGATCCCGTTCCATACCGCCGGAGTCCAGGTGGGTTTTGAGTTCTTCGGTTCCCATAATGCCTGCCGCCGCCGCCAAATAGAGGGCGGTGACTACAAATAAAAGGGCAATGACCAGCAGGCTGTCGTAAAGGATGGCAGCAAACCGCCGCCACAGCGGAGCAATGGGAAGTGTATTGGGATCTTCCGGAAAGCGACGAATCATGGGGATGCAGGTCTCCTTCTAAAGTGGCGCTACTATATATCACAGCTTGGCCAGATCACAGCTCAAGCATATCCGGGCCTAAGTTGCTGCCATCTACTTGAGGGGCCAAAATTCTGCTGCCCAGTTCACCATCGCGTTACTAGCTGACGAAAATGACCACCATTTGTTCGGCCACTAACGGTTTTTCCTTATGCCGTCACGCTCCATTGTTGATGAATTGCCCAGAATTCTTGGTTCCATACGATTCTTGCGCCAAGCTAATTGTGATAGAGTACCTACCTCTTTTTCCATTCCCAACCGAAGTAACGATTGCGTACGGTAGACGTTGCCATGAAGAGCGCTGATATTCGCGAAGCATTCCTGCGATTTTTTGAAGAAAAGGGTCATACGCGGGTGCCCTCCAGTTCCCTGATTCCCGGCGACGATCCCACTTTGCTGTTTACCAATGCGGGCATGAACCAGTTCAAGGATTGTTTCCTGGGGCTGGAAAAGCGTGCCTATACCCGGGCCACGACCGCCCAGAAGTGTGTCCGCGCAGGTGGTAAGCATAACGACCTGGAGAACGTCGGCTACACCGCTCGCCACCATACGTTCTTCGAGATGTTGGGGAACTTCAGTTTCGGTGATTACTTCAAGCGGGATGCGATCCACTTCGCCTGGGAGTTCTTGACTTCGCCCCAATGGCTGGGAATTGATTCAAGCAAGCTCTGGATCACTGTCTACCACACCGATGATGAGGCCTATACCATCTGGAATGAAGAGGTGGGCGTACCCGCGGAGCGGATTATCCGTATCGGTGACAACAAGGGTGCCCCCTATGCCTCTGACAACTTCTGGGCGATGGGTGACACAGGCCCTTGTGGGCCTTGTACTGAAATCTTCTACGACCATGGCCCCGATGTGGCCGGTGGCCCTCCCGGATCGCCGGATGAGGACGGAGACCGCTACATCGAGATCTGGAACAACGTATTCATGCAGTTCAACCGCACGGCCGACGGACAACTGCATCCCCTGCCAGCCCCCTCGGTGGACACAGGTATGGGTCTGGAGCGTATTTCTGCAGTGATGCAGGGCGTGCACTCCAACTACGAAATTGATCTTTTCCAGAACCTGCTGAACTCTGCTGCCGAAGTCATTGGCTGCAAAAATGAAGGCCAGCCGTCCCTGAACGTGGTGGCTGACCATATCCGCTCCTGCGCATTTCTGATTGCCGATGGGGTCATGCCCTCCAACGAAGGCCGGGGTTATGTGCTGCGTCGCATCATTCGCCGCGCTTGCCGGCATGGCAATAAGCTTGGTGCCAATGGGGCGTTTTTCTGGAAGCTGGTGGATGCCCTGGTACAAGAGATGGGGCATGCCTATCCGGAGCTGAAGGAAAAGCAGGCCCATGTGGAGAAAGTTCTGCGTCAGGAAGAAGAGCAGTTTGCCAAGACCCTGGAGCAGGGCCTGAAAATCCTCGAGCAGGATCTGGCCGGACTGCAGGGCACTGTGATTCCTGGTAAAACCGTCTTTACCCTGTACGACACCTATGGCTTCCCGGTAGACCTGACCAACGATATTGCCCGGGAGCGGGGCCTGACCCTGGACTATGAAGGCTACGAGGCCGAAATGGAGGCTCAGCGCGAGCGGGCACGGGCGTCCAGCAAGTTTGGCATCGATTACAACAGCCTGATCAAGGTGGATGGCAAGACCGACTTTACGGGCTATGAACATCTTGTGGAGCATTCCACGGTGACCGCTCTCTTCGTGGAAGGGCGCCCGGTGGATGCAGTCACCGCGGGTACCGAAGCCACGGTGGTTCTGGATCGCACCTCCTTCTATGGCGAGTCCGGTGGCCAGGTGGGCGATTCCGGCGTCATCGACTGGGATGGTGGCAGCTTCGAAGTGAAGGACACCCTGAAAGAGGGGGAAAACCATCTGCATGTGGGGCGTGTCCAGACTGGCAGCCTGAAAATTGGGCAAAAGGTGAGTGCCCGGGTGGATGAAGCCAAGCGTATGGCGACGGCCCTGAACCACTCGGCAACCCACTTGCTTCACGCAGCCCTGCGCAAGGTGTTGGGCCCGCACGTAACCCAGAAAGGCTCCTTGGTGGAGCCGGAGCGCCTGCGCTTTGACTTCTCTCACGGCGAGGCGGTTTCGCCCGAGCAACTCAAGGAAATCGAACGCCTTGTAAATGACCACATCCGGGCCAACGAGGCGGTTGAAGTTCTTGAAACGGATATGGAGACGGCCCGGGCGAAAGGCGCCATGGCCCTGTTTGGTGAGAAGTATGGCGATCGCGTACGGGTTCTGACCATGGGGCGTGACGCCTTCTCGGTAGAGCTCTGTGGCGGTACCCACGTCTCCCGCACCGGAGATATTGGCTATTTCATCATTACTGCAGAAATGGGAGTTGCTGCGGGGGTTCGCCGGATTGAGGCGGTCACCGGTGGTAACGCTGCCCGTTATCTGGATGCGGGCGAACAGGCCCTGCGTCAAGTTGCCGGGCTGGTGAAGGCCGGGCGTGATCAGGTGGTTGATAAGGTGAAGGCTCTAATTGAGCGCAACCGCCAACTGGAGCGCGAAATCGATCAGCTGAAAGCCAAGCTGGCAAGCTCGGCTGGTTCTGACTTGGCAGCAAGTGCAGTGGATGTGCAAGGTGTCAAGGTAGTGGCAGCACGGCTGGAAGGGGTGGACCGTAAGTCCTTGATGGATATGGTCGACCAGTTGAAGAATAAACTGGGCACCGCCGTAGTCTTGCTGGCTGCCCAGGAAGAAGATAAAGTCAGCGTCGTCGCTGGAATAACCAAGAATCTGACCGATCGCCTCAAAGCCGGGGAACTGGTGAAGTCCGTATCGGAAATGGTGGGTGGTAAAGGCGGCGGACGTCCTGACATGGCGCAGGGAGGTGGCTCCGATGCCGCCAAGTTGCCTGTGGCACTTGAGTCGGTGAAGGGTTGGGTGGAAGCCCGGCTCTGATCCCAGGTTCAAAAGCGCACTTCTTGTTTGAGCAATGCCTCACAACGGTCTCGGATGATTTACGGATCAGGTGACACCGGTAGGTGCTTACATGGGTTTTCTGTAGTGCCTGAGCGTGGCCCTGATGGGACCTACCAGTTGTGAGGCTGCTGCCATGCTGCCCGAGGCACCCTCGGGAGGTTAAAACGCTATAGGGTCGAGTGAGTTAAACAATGGCGCTATTGGTACAGAAGTTTGGTGGTACCTCTGTTGGCACAATCGAGCGGATTGAGGCTGTTGCAGAGAAAGTTAAAGGCTTTCGGGAGCAGGGCCACGATCTTGTGATCGTCGTCTCTGCAATGAGCGGCGAAACCAATCGCTTGATTGCTCTGGCCAAGGAGATCATGGATGAGCCGACGCCTCGGGAGCTGGATGTGTTGGTCTCTACCGGCGAGCAGGTGACCATTGCCCTGTTGGCAATGGCGCTCCAGAAGCGGGGTGTGCCGGCACGTTCTTACACAGGGCACCAGGTTCGGATTCTGACCGACCAATCCTACAACAAGGCGCGGATTCTGCAGATCGACGAGCAGCGGATCCGGAGCGACCTGGACCAGGGGCGGGTAGTGATCGTCGCTGGCTTTCAGGGGGTTGATGAGGATGGCAATATCACCACCCTCGGGCGGGGTGGCTCGGATACAACCGGGGTTGCACTGGCAGCGGCCTTGAAGGCTGATGAGTGCCAGATCTATACGGATGTGGATGGTGTTTATACAACAGATCCGCGAGTGGTCGATACGGCCCGTCGTCTTGAGAAAATCACTTTCGAAGAGATGCTGGAAATGGCCAGTCTGGGCTCCAAGGTGCTCCAGATCCGCGCGGTCGAGTTTGCTGGAAAGTACAATGTTCCCTTGCGCGTGCTGCACAGTTTTAAAGAAGGCTCGGGCACGCTGATTACTGTTGAGGATGATGGCTCTATGGAACAACCCGTTGTTTCAGGTATTGCGTTCAGTCGTGACGAAGCCAAGTTGACGATTCTGGGGGTGCCCGATGTGCCGGGCGTGGCGACGCGGATTTTGAAGCCGATCAGTGATGCCAACATCGAAGTCGACATCATTGTGCAAAACGTGGGCGCGGATAACAAAACCGACTTTACCTTTACGGTAGGGCGGGGGGATTATAAGCGTGCCCTCGAAATCCTGCAGAATCTGAAAGACGAACTCAACGCGCGGGAAGTGCGTGGCGACAGCAAGATTGCCAAGGTCTCCATTGTCGGTGTGGGTATGCGTTCCCATGCCGGTGTGGCGACCAAGATGTTTGATGCCCTGTCCCAAGAGGGCATTAACATCCTGATGATTTCCACGTCAGAGATCAAAATCTCGGTCGTGATCGACGAGAAGTACTTGGAGCTGGCCGTTCGTGCCCTGCATTCGGCTTTTGAGCTGGATGCGGATAAATCCAAGGAAGAATGACGGATAAGGCGCCGAACTTCAGAATAGAGCTGAAATCCGGTGCAGGCTTTCGGCTCACCCCTGTGGTGACCCAAAGGGCAGGAACTCAATGTTCAGTGTATTTGGCGACGATTCGTGGTGGGGTCGTCCCAAGGTCGCTGAATGTTGGCTGTGTTCCTCTGCGGATCTAAGGGAAGGAGATGCATTTCCAGCTTCTCACGGCATTTTGTGGGTGCACTGGAGGAAAGAAGTCCCAAGGGTTGCGGCAAACTTGTTGTGGTTCCGGGCTTCTTTCACTTGGAAGGATACATATAAAACGATAAGGCGAGGGATACCTGTTAGGGAACGCTCGCTCGACATCTCTGGAAAAATAGTCGTATATCAAAGGAGAAGCAGAATGCTCATTTTAACACGTAGAGTGGGTGAAACCCTGATGGTTGGTGATGAAGTCACCGTGACAGTCCTTGGGGTCAAAGGCAACCAGGTTCGTATCGGTGTGAATGCGCCGAAAGAGGTTGCGGTTCACCGTGAAGAAATCTACCAGCGTATCCAGCGTGAGAAGTCTGAAAAGGGCGAGCACGCAGAAGAAGAGTCTGCATCTTAACTTTTCTTAAATTTCCCCTAGTCTTTTCAGAAGATTGTGGTATTATACGCCGCGTCTTGGGGAGAGGTGGCCGAGAGGCTGAAGGCGCACCCCTGCTAAGGGTGTATAGGCGAAAGCTTATCGAGGGTTCGAATCCCTCCCTCTCCGCCACTTGTTACAGCGCGCCAGTAGCTCAGCTGGATAGAGTACCTGGCTACGAACCAGGCGGTCGGAGGTTCGAATCCTTCCTGGCGCGCCATTTTACCGGCAGTCTCTTATGAGAGATGGGTCGGTAAAATAAAGCAACAAGTGTAAGATAGCAGGCCTTGCAAAAGGTCAAATGGGCGCCTGTAGCTCAGTTGGATAGAGTACCTGGCTACGAACCAGGTGGTCGGAGGTTCGAATCCTTCCAGGCGCGCCATCCCCTTGCTTCATGCTTTTCTGAGTTTCCATTCTCTAGATCTCATCTGAACGTTTTTGCCGGGTTGTTTCCAAGCCCTAAAAGCCTTCCCCTTTTGTTCAAATAATCTTCAGCTTTGTAAGTAACTGTTTATTAGCGCCCAGGCTGAGAATTGCTCGAGCTTTCTCCCTTTCGGTGCTTTGTTTAGGTTGCGTTAGCCGGGATGAGGCGGTACATTTGGCGAGTTTTGCGGTGTAAATCCGTAGAAACACGCACGCACCCCAAAAGGGATGAACTGCGTCGCACTACCTATTGCGTACCCGATGAAGGTAAACCTCATGAACGAACTACTGGCACAAGCTCTGGAGTTGATGCTGGCTGGAATGGGATTCGTTTTCGTGTTCCTCATTCTGTTGATCATTGCCACCTCCTTGGCATCCAAGATCATTACCCGGTATTTCCCAGAACCCGTAGCATCATCGGCCCCTGTGTCCAAGGCGCCCTCCGCACCGGCGCCGTCGCAGGTAGATGCTCAGCTGCTGTCCGTTATCTCGGCAGCAGTGAAGGAATATCGCTCACGCCACAAGAAGTGAGTCAGATAAGGATTTTTAAACCTTTGACAGAAAGGCTTATTAAGCAATGACAGATTCTAAGAAACCCCTCGGTATTACGGATGTTGTCCTGCGGGATGCCCATCAGTCTTTGTTGGCGACCCGCATGCGGTTGGACGATATGCTCCCAATCGCGGAAAAGTTGGATCAGGTTGGCTTCTGGTCATTGGAGTCCTGGGGAGGCGCAACATTTGACGCCTGTATCCGCTATTTGGGAGAAGACCCCTGGGAGCGGATTCGTGAACTCAAGAAGGCAATGCCGAGAACGCCCCAGCAAATGTTGCTGCGGGGGCAGAATCTGTTAGGTTACCGTCACTATGCAGATGATGTGGTAGAGCGCTTTGTAGAGCGTGCTGCGGAGAATGGCATTGATGTGTTCCGTGTGTTCGATGCCATGAACGACCCGCGCAACCTAGAGACGGCCATTAAAGCCGTTCTCAAAGTGGGTAAGCATGCCCAGGGAACCCTTTCCTATACCGTCAGCCCGGTGCACACCCTGGATATGTGGGTGGATCTGGCCAAGAAGATCGAGAGCATGGGGGCGAACTCCATTGCCATCAAGGACATGGCCGGTCTGCTCAAGCCGTACGTGGCTTATGAACTGGTCACTCGCCTTAAGAAGGAAGTGAAAGTTCCTATCCATATGCAGTGCCATGCCACCACTGGCATGTCCACCGCGACCGCGATCAAGGCGGCTGAGGCGGGTATTGATAACGTAGATGCCGCCATCTCCTCGATGAGTATGACCTATGGTCACTCTCCCACAGAGGCCATTGTTGCCATTCTGGAGGGAACCGAACGCGACACCGGACTGGATCTCAAGCTACTGGAAGAGATCGCGACCTATTTCCGGGAAGTACGTAAGAAATATGCGAAGTTTGAAGGCAGTCTGAAAGGTGTCGATGCCCGTATTCTGCTCGCGCAGGTGCCGGGCGGGATGCTGACCAACATGGAAAGCCAGCTCAAGGAGCAGGGCGCCCTCGACAAGTTCGATGCGGTGCTGGAAGAGATTCCGCGGGTTCGCGAAGACCTGGGTTTCATTCCCCTGGTAACGCCTACTTCCCAGATTGTGGGCACCCAGGCGGTTCTGAACGTCCTGACCGGCGAGCGTTACAAGTCCATTTCCAAGGAAACGGCCGGAGTGCTGAAGGGCGAGTATGGTGCGGCGCCGGCTCCGTTCAATAAGGAGCTTCAGGAGCGAGTTCTGGAGGGCAAAGAGCCTATTACCTGTCGTCCGGCAGACCTTCTGGAACCGGAAATGGACAAGCTGACCGCTGAGCTCAAACAGCTGGCCTCCGAAAAAGGTATCAAGCTGGCCAAAGACGAAGTCGACGACGTATTGACTTACGCTTTGTTTCCTCAGGTTGGCCTCAAGTTCCTGGAAAACCGGGGTAACCCCGCGGCATTTGAGCCCGTGCCCAGCGCTGACGATGTAGCGCCCGCAGCCTCTGCGGCCAAGGCCGGCGAGCCAGAGGTGTATACCGTGACTGTTAACGGACAGTCCTATGTGGTCCAGGTAAGTGAAGGTGGTGACGTAACTCACCTGGCGCCGGTGGGCGGCGCGGCTGCGCCTGCAGCGAGCGCTCCGGCACCGGCTCCTGCCTCCGGTGGAGAGCCTGTGCCCGCGCCCCTGGCTGGTAATATCCTGAAGGTTCTGGTGACCCCTGGACAGGTAGTCCAGGAAGGCGATGTGCTGGTTATCCTCGAAGCCATGAAGATGGAAACGGAAATCCGCTCCCCAGTGGCGGGCACTGTTACCTCTGTCGAGGCCACAGTCGGTAAGTCAGTTGCTGTTGGCGATACGCTGTTGACCCTGGCATAAGAGGAGCATCCATGGAAAGTGTATTAAAGCTTTGGGCCGGCAGTGGCCTGGCGAACATTGCGCCGGGGCAGGTCGTTATGATCCTGGTGTGCCTGGTCTTGTTGTATCTGGCAATCCGCAAGGGCTTTGAGCCCTTGCTCTTGGTGCCGATTGGCTTTGGCGGGTTATTGTCGAATATTCCGGAGGCGGGCATGGCCTTGTCTGCGGTCGAGAATGCGTTACACGCTGCCCGGCCGGAAGTCTTGGCGGCTCTCGCTCCTGTTCTGGGCGTGCCCTATGAAGTGGGACAGGTGGTGACGCCGGAAGTCCAGGAAGCCTTCAAGCAGGCCTTGAATACGGTTGGTGCTGGTGCCCATGTGACAGCTAATCAAATTGCCGTTGATGCTGGCTATGCAACCGGTATTCTTCGTCATTTCTTCGATGTGGCTATTATGAGTGGCGCGGCGCCGCTGCTGATCTTCCTCGGAGTGGGTGCCATGACGGACTTCGGTCCGCTGCTGGCCAATCCGAAGACATTGCTGCTGGGGGCTGCGGCCCAATTCGGTATTTTTGGTACCGTGCTGGGAGCAGTCCTGCTATCGATGACTGGTATCGTCGACTTCTCCATTAGGGAGGCGGCGGCTATTGGTATCATCGGTGGCGCGGATGGCCCAACCTCCATTTACACGGCGTCTATTCTGGCTCCGCACCTGTTGGGGGCGATCGCGGTTGCGGCCTATTCCTACATGGCCCTGGTGCCATTGATCCAGCCGCCAATCATGAAGGCGCTGACGACCGAGGCCGAGCGCAAGATCAAGATGACCCAACTGCGCCATGTCAGCAAAAACGAGAAGATCCTGTTCCCGATCATTCTGCTGATTCTGGTGGCCTTGTGCCTGCCGGATGCGGCGCCGCTGCTGGGAATGTTCTGCTTGGGGAACCTGATGCGGGAGTGCGGTGTAGTGGATCGTTTGAGCGATACGGCTCAGAACGCTCTGATTAACATCGTGACAATCGTACTGGGACTGGCTGTGGGCTCCAAGCTGAGTGCTGACAAGTTCCTGGACATGCAGACGCTGGGTATCCTGGTGTTGGGGATTGTCGCCTTTGGGGTTGGTACCGCGGCAGGTGTGCTGATGGCCAAGCTGATGAACCTGCTCAGCAAGGACAAGATCAACCCGCTGATCGGGTCGGCTGGGGTCTCTGCCGTGCCAATGGCAGCCCGAGTCTCCAACAAACTGGGCCTGGAAGCCAACCCCCAGAACTTCCTGCTGATGCATGCCATGGGCCCCAACGTGGCGGGAGTGATTGGCTCTGCGGTCGCCGCGGGCGTCATGATCAAGTTCCTTAGCTAACCCGGTTTTTGGCTTGCACGAAGAATGCCCGCTTAGGCGGGCATTTTTTGTTGGGGTGAAAATTCAGCTGCTTTGACCTGGAACATTTTTATTGCAGCGCCAAACCTGCGGATTCTTAAGAAAACGGCTATCATTGATCTATATGTTGAACGGGTTCACATAGGAGGCTTCATTGACCACGTCTTCGGTCTATGTTCGCGATGGCGAACTCATCGTTGGGGTCCAGCAGGCCTTGGCGACCTTGCAAGAAGCCATGGAGAGCGATGAGTGGGATCGGATCAGTGAGCTGAACCAATCCTTGCATGCCGCCATTAGCCAGGCGGTGGAAGGGGTGGCGACAGCAGAGGCCCAGCAGGCCCTGAGGTTACTCCTCGAGCAATGCCAGGCCTTCTATGGAGAGCTAATCCAGCGAGGAACCCAGTATCGTGATGGCCTGGCCAAGGAAATCCAGGCTACCAAGCGGGGCGTATCCGCAGCGAACGCATATCTCAAGACCAGTATCGGCTAGGGCAAACTCCCTGACGATCTGGATAGAGGTGGGTTGGCAGTTGTGCTCATGGGGCAGGGCTTGTGACTGATTGGCCTTGTATGAGCTGTGATGACGGGATTCTGTTCTTATTATTGACCAGGAGCTTTGCTCTGAGAAAAGCGTCATTAAATTGACTAAGCCCTGGTTACCGTCTTTACTTCCTCTAGATTCGAAAGGCCACCACCGCCATTCCCTGGAAGTTTCACTGCAATTCGTGAATTCAGTTGGGGCGCAGCAAAACAAGGATTAGAGAGTAGATCACAGGAGCGATGTTTGTTGGCATCGCTTTTTTCTTGTGCGGCTTACTCGCCTATCCGGCCCCGTGAAGAAGAATAGAAGCCGTAAAGGTTAGTAAAAAAATATCATGGTCAGAGAGAATAAAGTGTTACTCGTTTGTGATCACGACAGTCGTCGTCATGATATGCGAGTGATTTTGGAGTTTCTTGGCGAAACTGTGATTGTGAGCAGCTCCAGGGATTGGGAAGTGACATTGAAGGAGTTTGAGCCCGAGGCTGCGGAGGTTCTTGCTGTCATCATTGATCATGAGGTGGCCCAACTGGAACCGTTGCTGGCAGGCCTGCAACAATGGGACGCCGGTGTTCCTGCGCTTTTGATGGGGGATGCTGACCTCAACTCTCTGGATCCGGACTTGCGCAGAATGGTGATCAGCAAGTTTGAGTTTCCGCCCAACTACAACAAGCTTCTGGATAACCTCTATCGGGCCCAGGTCTATCGTGAGCAGTTTGCGGCAAGCCGGGCACGGGGACAGCAGCGGGAGGTGCAGCTTTTCCGGAGCCTGGTGGGCACCAGCCGGGCCATCCAGCGGGTGCGGGAATTGATGGCCCAGGTGGCGGACAAAGAAGTGAGTGTACTGGTTACCGGGGAATCCGGTACCGGCAAGGAAGTAGTCGCCCGGAACCTGCATTACAACTCTGCTCGGCGCAACAAGCCCTTTGTGCCCGTTAACTGTGGGGCGATTCCTGCGGAACTGTTGGAAAGCGAGCTGTTTGGCCATGAAAAGGGCGCCTTTACCGGTGCCATTTCATCCCGGGTCGGCCGTTTTGAGCTGGCAGAGGGCGGTACGCTGTTTCTCGACGAAATCGGGGACATGCCGCTGAATATGCAGGTGAAGATCTTGCGGGTACTGCAAGAGCGCACCTACGAACGGGTGGGCAGTAACAAGACCCTGAAAGCGGATGTGCGCATTATTGCCGCCACCCACAAGAACCTGGAAGAGATGATTGAGAAAGGCGAGTTCCGGGAAGACCTGTACTATCGCCTGAACGTATTTCCCATCGAGATGCCCGCGTTGCGTGAGCGGGCAGAAGACATTCCCTTGCTGATCAACGAGCTGATTGCCCGCATGGAGACGGAAAAGCGGGGCTCCATTCGCTTTAACTCAGCGGCTATCCTGAGCCTGTGCCGCCATGAATGGCACGGTAACGTACGGGAGCTGGCGAACCTGGTGGAGCGCTTGGCGATCATGTATCCCTACGGGGTGATCGGCGTACAGGAGTTGCCTAAAAAGTTTCGTCATGTGGATGACCTGGACGAAAACCTGCCGGTGTTTGATATGGGTGAAACCGCCGAGGAAGCCCTGCAAGGGGGCCTGAATGGGCCGGCCATTCTGCCTCCCAATGGTTTGGACCTCAAGGAGTACCTCAACAACCTGGAGAAGAGCCTGATCCAACAGGCCCTGGACGATGCCGGAGGAGTGGTGGCCCGGGCAGCGGAGCGTCTCCATATCCGGCGCACAACCCTGGTAGAGAAAGTCCGTAAATACGGCCTGAAGAGTGGCTCTGACTGAGTTTCCCGCCATTTGATTGGTAGTGCAGTTGAAAAGCCGTCGGCCTTGTCCGGCGGCTTTTTTGTTGGGGCCTCATTTTGAGGCCACTGGGTTGAGGTTGAAAACGCACCAGATCATTGATTTTCAGGCGCCAAAAAAACGTTGGGAAATTGTCACTTCAGTTTTGGATGTTCGTTGTTGATATTGCAAGTGATTGAAAATAAATAGATAAATTGGTTTGGCAAAGACTTTGCTTAATGGTGGGTAAGCTGCCCAAAGGGCATCACACTGTTAACCCTAACGAAGGGGGAAGAAGCATGAGTTTGCCGAACCTACTGTCCAATGATCGAGGCGATTTCAGCCTACCGGCTGCAGTATCCCGCCGGGCTGCCAATCAGTCTGCGCGTTCGGGCCTGGGCGGAACGGCAGCCATGGGCGCACAAGCCTCCTTCATCCCTTTGAATCCGGCCATTGAACAACTGCAGCAGAGCAATCGCGAGCTGCAGGCCCAGGTGGCGAGGCTGAGTGAGCAGCTGGCCCAGGCCAAAGCATTTGAACGCCAGGAAATCCTGGAAAAGGAACGCCTGGCCCAGCGTCTGTCGACTTTGCTGTCCATCCTGCCGGCGGGGGTTGTAGTGCTGGATGGCCAGGGCCGGATCCAGCAGTGTAATCCCGCAGCCATCGAACTACTTGGCGAGCCCCTGGAAGGGGAGCGTTGGGGAGAAGTGATTCAACGCTGCTTTGCTCCCCGGGCGGATGACGGCCATGAGATTTCCCTTAAGGACGGGCGCAGGGTCAGCATTTCCACCCGTTCCATGGAATCTGAGCCAGGCCAGCTCGTACTGTTGCACGACATGACGGAAACCCGTGCCTTGCAAGCCCAGGTCAGTCGTAATGAGCGGTTGTCCGCCATGGGACGGATGGTTGCCTCCCTTGCCCACCAAGTCCGGACGCCCCTGTCCGCTGCCATGCTCTACGGTGGGCACCTGTCCAACCCGGACCTGTCGCCAGAGCTGCGAGTGAAATGCGCAGAAAAACTGATGTCCAGACTGGTTCACCTGGATCAACAGGTGCGGGACATGCTGATCTTCGCCCGCGGCGAAACCCGTCTGGCAGAAAAAATGCGGGTAGGGGAGCTGATCGCACAGTTTCAAAATGCGGCAGAAGCCGGTTTAAGCCGGGCAGGCGCCCAGTGCCAGTGGCAGGTCGAGACCACAGAGGCTGAAGTCCTGTGCAACAAGGAAGCCCTTGTTGGCGTGCTTCTGAACCTGTTGCACAACAGCCTCGAGGCTTCCTCAGGAACGCCGCGGCTGAAAGTGACGGTGGCCCATGTGCAGCCCGCATCGGTACAGATCGAGATCGCAGACCAGGGTGTCGGGTTTTCGCCGGAAGACCAGGCCCGGATGATGGAAGCCTTCTATACCACCAAAGCCCAGGGTACCGGCTTGGGGCTTGCGGTCGTGCAGGCGGTGGTCAAGGCCCACCACGGCAGCTTCTCCTTGCAGTCTGAGGGGGTTGGCCGGGGTGCACGGGCACGGATCACCTTGCCCTTGTTCACCTCAGAGGCAGCAAGTCGTGCCTAACTCGCTGGTCGAGTGGAAACGCTAAAGAATTCATAGCTTGCCATCGCAGTGAGATGGCAAGCATAGGTAGTGCGGAGACAGACAATGAGTAAGACATCCATCCTGATTGTAGAAGACGATGCAGAGTTGAGAGAGGCGTTGTCTACAACCCTGGAACTGGCCGGACTGGACCACGTTGCGGTGGAGTCGGCGGAAGAGGCTCTGCTTACTCTTGAGCGGGTTCCGGTGGAGTTGGTGGTCAGTGACGTCAATTTGCCGGGCATGGATGGCCATGAACTGCTGTCCCGGATCAAGCGTCAGTTTCCCGGCATTCCGGTGATGCTGATGACTGCATTCGGACAGATCAGCCACGCGGTATCCGCCATGCAAAATGGTGCGGTCGACTATCTGGTGAAGCCCTTCGAGCCCCAGGTGCTGATCGATTCGATCCGCAAGTTTTCCGGTCAGGGGGGCGTGGTGCCTGCCAGCGCCTCCGGCAAGGATGAGCCCGTGGCGGAAGACAATGCCAGCAAGCGTGTCTTCCAACTGGCGCAGCGGGTTGCGACAACGGATTCCACGGTTTTGATCTCCGGCGAAAGCGGTACTGGTAAGGAAGTGCTGGCCCGATTTATCCATCGCCACTCCGGCCGCCACAACAAGCCCTTTGTGGCCATCAACTGCGCCGCCATTCCGGAAAATATGCTCGAGGCCATGTTGTTTGGTCACGAGAAAGGCGCCTTTACTGGAGCCTATACCAGTGTTCCCGGGAAGTTTGAGCAGGCCAACGGCGGCACGATTTTGCTGGATGAAATCTCCGAGATGGATCTGGGGTTGCAGGCCAAGCTACTGCGTGTCCTGCAGGAGCGGGAGGTGGAGCGGGTCGGTGGCCGCCGTCCCATTGAGCTGGATGTGCGGGTGATCGCGACTACCAACCGTAATCTCAAGAGCTATGTCCAGGAGGGCAAGTTCCGGGAAGACCTCTACTACCGCCTGAGCGTGTTTCCGATCCACTGGATGCCGTTGCGGGAGCGTCGGGCGGATATTGTTCCCTTGGCCCGCCGCCTGCTGCAGGTCCATAGCCAAAAAATGAAAATGCCGTTCGTGCGCCTGGATTCCGACGCCGAACGCCGCCTGATGGATTACGATTGGCCCGGTAACGTCCGCGAACTGGACAACGTGATCCAACGGGCCCTGATCCTCCAGCAAAACGGAGTGGTCACGGCGGCGGATCTGTACATGGAAGCCGGTGAAAACCCTCTGGTTGATGCAGCTCCTCAGAAGAAAGAGCCGGAGGCCGAGGTGGAATGGCAGTTGCCGGAAGAGGAGGGTGCCCTGGGGCAGGATCTGCGTATGAGAGAGTTCCAAATCATTCTGGATGCCCTGAAACAGGAGGGTGGCCGGCGCAAGCAGGTTGCGGAGAAACTGGGTATCAGCCCCCGTACCCTGCGATATAAATTGGCGAAGATGCGCGAGTGCGGCATCGACGTGGAGGAAGAATTAGCGTAAGAGGCTGCTGGCCTCTTTACCCTGGCTCTGTTAGGTCGCCAGAGATCCGTACCCAGGTACGGGAAGGGGCCGGGATCAGGAACAGCGCGCCTGCTCCCAGCCTCGCGGCCTATTTGATGATTCTCCTTTCTTCAATTGATCTTCCCTTCGATTGATGATTTACGGCACCGTCAGGTGCCTTTTTTATGATTTTAGCCACAACAGATTTTTGGCGGATCGAACAGGTCTATCTCCTGAAAAATCAAATAAGGTCTTTTATAACAAGTGTTTATGGTTTTTGGCACGGATTCTGCTAAATCACTGGTAATCAGGTCGCCTGCGTAGAGCGGCCGACGGAAAACTGTCGCATTGCAGAATGCCGCCGGTGAAACCGGGAACCGAACGAACACCAGGAGATTAGGCCAATGACTAATCGAGTCGATATCAACAACGTCCTTATGGAAATTCGCAATTTGCGTATGCAGATGGCGAAGCCCGTCCGTGTCGAGGATGTGGCCAATCCGACCCAGGTCAGGCCCACGCAAAAGCCTGAAGAGGTGCCTAGTTTCAGTACGATGCTGAAAAACGCGGTGGACGGGGTCAACGACTTGCAACAGACCTCCAACCAACTGGCCCGCGCCTATGAGCTGGGAACGCCCGGCGTGGATATCACCCGGGTGATGATTGCGGCCCAGAAGTCCACGGTTGCCATGCAGGCCATGACGCAAGTACGCAACAAGGTTATCCAGGCGTACGAAGACATTATGAAAATGCCGATCTGATGGCACTTCCGGTGATGATCAACAAGGCTGTGAAGCAGGTTAAGCAAGGCAGGAACAGGAACTAGGTTATGGCAAGCGTACCGGCAGAAGTACAAAACGGCGCACAACTTCCGGCGACTACTGCCCCCGAGCAGGCGGCAACCCCGGCGGACGCCGGACAAGAGCCTTCCAATGAGCTGATTTTCGGCTTTAGCAAGCTGACCCTCATGCGTCAGTTGGTCCTGGTGGTGGGCGTTGCTGCCTGTTTGGCGATGTGCCTGGCTGTCATCCTCTGGATGCAGGAGCCCAGCTATCGCCCCCTGTTGAACAACATCAACGACTACAGTCCCACTGAGGTCGCGCAGATTCTTCAGCAGAACAAGATCGCCTACAAGATCGAGCCCAACAGTGGGGTGCTGCTGGTAGAGGCAGATGCCCTGGGAGAGGCGCGTTTGAAACTGGCTGCGGCTGGCATCTCCGAGGATCGTAGTGTCGGTTTCGAGCTTCTGGATAAGGATTCCGGGCTCGGTACCAGCCAATTCATGGAAACCACCCGCTACCGTCGGGGGTTGGAAGGGGAGTTGGCCAGAACCATTTCCAGCCTGCGCAATGTGCGCAGCGCCCGGGTACACCTGGCCATTCCGAAACAGTCCGTGTTTGTGCGGGATAACCGCAAGCCTTCTGCCTCCATCTTTGTGGAGCTGATGGGAACCCGGGAGTTGGACCGGGAACAGGTGGAGGCCATTATCAACTTGGTCGCCACCAGCGTGCCGGAAATGGACCGCAAGGACATCACCCTGGTGGATCAACGTGGCCGGCTGCTGTCCCAGAACCATCGATCCAGCGAGGATCTGATGGCGATGCAGCAGTTCGAATATAGCCGCAAGATGGAAGACACCCTCAATGGTCGGATCAACAGTATCCTGGAGCCGGTCATGGGAGTCGGTAACTTCCGCTCCGAGGTGTCGGTCGAGCTGGACTTCACCTCCATTGAGCAAGCCGAGGAAATCTATAACCCGGATACCAACGCCCTGCGCAGTGAGCAGACGCTGAATGAACAGCGTGTAGCCGGCCAGGATGGCGGTGTACCCGGTGCGTTGTCGAACCAGCCCCCGGGAGCTGCGACCGTGCCGGAGCAGGCCGGACCTGGCGCTCCCACGCCCCAGACCAGCAATATGCGTAGCCAGGCCACCCGTAACTACGAGGTCGACCGTACCGTCAGCTACACTAAACATGAAAAGGGCCGGCTGAAGCGCCTCACCGTGGCGGTGGTTGTGGATGATATCCGCCGGATCAACCCGGCAACGGGTGAGGTGACCTACCAACCCTGGCCGGAAGCAGAGCTGCAGCGCCTGACCCAACTGGTGCGGGATGCAGTAGGCTATTCCGCGGCGCGGGGGGATAGTGTGAATGTGATTAACACGCCCTTTGCACCCAAGGAAGAAGTGGCCCTGGAGCCCATTCCCTGGTGGGAGCAGCCCTGGGCCTGGCAATTGATGAAATATGGGGTGGGAACCCTGATTATCCTGGTGCTGATCCTGGGGCTGCTGCGCCTGCTGGGGAACCTGGTCAATCCCAAGCCGGAGAAATCCCTGGTGGCGGATGAGGAAGAGCAGTTGCCCGAGTTGCAGGATCTGACCGAAGGGGCTGACCCAAGCACTGAGGAGGAGGGGGCCGACTTCCTCTTCGCGACTGGATCAACTAACCTTGAGCGGCAACTGAATGCCTTGAAAGGGCTGATTGCCGAAGATCCGGGCCGTGTGGCTCAAGTTGTCAGACAGTGGATCAATTCCGATGAGTAACCAGCAAGTTTTGGCGAACGACAGGAAACCTTTGCGTAAGATTCCCCATCTGGAAGCGGCTGCGATTCTCCTGATGTCCCTGGGGGAGGCGGATGCGGCGCAGATCCTCAAGCATATGGGCCCTAAGGAAGTGCAGCGGGTGGGGACGGCCATGTCCAAGCTGCAGAACGTACGCCAGGAAGATGTCGAGCAGGTAACCCGCAGCTTCCTGGAGACCGTTGGCGAGCATACCGGTTTGGGAATCGGCGCTGACGAGTACATCCGCAATATGCTGAAGCAGGCGTTGGGGGAAGAGAAAGCCGCGACCCTGACGGACCGTATCCTGATGGGGGGCAACACCACCGGTCTGGATACCCTGAAGTGGATGGAGCCCCGCTCCGTGGCCGATATCATTCGCTATGAGCACCCCCAGATCCAGGCCATTGTGATTTCCTACCTGGATCCGGACCAGGCGGCGGAAGTCCTGGCCAATTTCGACGAGAAGGTACGCCTGGATGTAATCATGCGGGTGGCCTCCTTGGAAACGGTACAGCCGCAGGCCCTGCAGGAACTGAATAACATTTTGGAAAAACAGGTCGCCGGCGGCTCTTCCGCCCAGACCAGCAAGATCGGCGGTGTCAAACGCGCTGCCGACATCATGAACTTTATGGACAGCTCCATTGAGGCGCCTTTGATGGAGGCCCTGAAGGAGCAGGATGCGGATCTGGGCGCTGAGATCGAGGATCTCATGTTTGTCTTCGACAACCTGAAGGAGATCGACGATCGCGGAATTCAGAACCTGCTGCGGGAAGTGTCGTCCGAAACCCTGATTCTGGCCTTGAAGGGGTCAGACGACGAACTCAAAGACAAAATCTTCAAGAACATGTCGAAGCGGGCCGCCGAACTGCTGCGCGACGACCTGGAAGCCAAGGGGCCGGTCCGGGTCAGCGAGGTGGAGGCTGCCCAGAAGGACATCCTGACCATTGCACGGCGCATGGCGGAAGCCGGAGAGCTCACCTTGGGCGGCGGCGAAGAGATGCTTTGATTCCCTCATACTTTTTTGCAGGCCGGGGCCTCGGGTACCCGGGCCTGCAGCCATCTAGGCGGTAGCAGTTTATGCCAAAAGATTTTCACAAGCTCGATCGTATCCCCGCTGAGGAGCTGACCGCGTACGAACGCTGGGAGCTGCCGGTGATGGATGCTGACGAAGACGTGCAGCCGTCTTCCCAGGTTCAGGCAGAAGAGATCGAAGAAATTGAGGTTAAGCCGCTAACAGCGCAGGATCTCGAAGAAATCCGCCAGGCCGCCTGGAGTGAGGGGCATGAAGAAGGGTTGCAGGCAGGGCTGCAGGAAGGTCGCGAGCAAGGGATCAAGTCCGGCCATGAAGAAGGCTACCGCCAGGGTCTGGAGCAAGGGCTGGTGGAAGGTCAGCGTCAGGGGGAAGAAGCCAAGCGTAGCGAGATCGATGCCTCTCTGCAGCGGCTGGAGCAGGTCACTTCTGAACTGATGGAGCCGCTCCGCAAGAATCAGGAAGATGTGGAACAGGCGCTCCTCAATTTGGCCCTGGCAGTGGCCCGCTCGGTGATTCGCCGGGAAATCAGCCTGGATACCAGTCACATTGCCCAAGTCGTGGGGGAGGCGATCAATGCCTTGCCCCGTGGCAGTGGGCGTATCAAGCTCCACGTCAGCCCTCAGGATGCGCCCTTGGTTCGACAGATGGTCGAGCGCCAGCAGGAAGAGTGGACGGTGGTGGAGAACCCCGACATCCTGCCGGGGGGCTGCAAGGTGGAAACTGCCTTCAGCATGGTGGACTACACAATCGAGAAACGCTTCCAGCTGACGGTGCAGCAGATGCTGGGCCGACAAACCGCTGTACCGTCAGCTTCAGAAAATCACGGGCTGGATGACGACCGGGTGGAAATGACGGATTTCTGTCGTGACCTGCTGGATACACCTGCGGAGCCAAGCGATGTCCCCAACAAGCCTGACTGAACGGTTACAGGGCTATCTGACCAAGGTGCCGCCTGCTCCAACGCCGGTCGTGACCGGTCGCCTGACCCGCGTGGTGGGGCTTACCCTGGAGGCAGTGGGCTGTCCCATGAGCCTGGGGGATCGCTGCGTCATCGAGATCAGCCATGACAAGTTTGTGGAAGCGGAAGTGGTCGGCTTTGCCGAGCAGCACCTGTACTTGATGCCTTTGAACCCCATCGAAGGGTTGCGTCCCGGTGCCCGGGTCATTCCCATTAGCGGTGCCGGCAATATTCCGGTGGGCATGGGAATGCTGGGGCGCGTCCTCAACGGGGCCGGTGAACCCCTGGATGGAAAAGGCCCCATTGACGCGGAAACCCAGATCGGAATGGTGGGGCCGGTGATCAACCCCCTGCACCGGGCGCCGATTCGCCAGCCCCTGGATGTGGGCATTCGCGCCATCAACGCCATGCTGACGGTAGGGATTGGTCAGCGGATCGGTCTGTTCGCCGGTACGGGCGTGGGTAAAAGTATGCTGCTGGGCATGATGACCCGTTTTACCACGGCGGAAATCATCGTGGTCGGTTTGATCGGCGAACGGGGGCGGGAGGTGAAGGAGTTCATCGACGACATCCTCGGGCCCGAAGGGCTGACCCGCTCGGTGGTGGTGGCCTCGCCCGCGGACGACTCGCCGCTGATGCGCCTGCGGGCTGCCATGCTGACCACCCGGATTGCCGAGTACTTCCGGGACCAGGGCAAGAACGTGCTGTTGCTGATGGATTCCCTGACCCGTTATGCCCAGGCCCAGCGGGAAATCGCCCTGGCCGTGGGTGAGCCGCCGGCGACCAAGGGATATCCGCCGTCGGTCTTTGCCAAGATTCCCCAACTGGTGGAGCGGACCGGGAATGGCCTTCCCGGTGGCGGCTCCATTACCGCCTTCTATACGGTGCTTTCCGAAGGGGATGATCAGCAGGACCCCATCGCCGATGCTGCCCGGGGGGTTCTCGACGGCCATATTGTGC